>Ga0209575_10000765_pt1 | contig 16187 bp, 11 predicted proteins | sample Medcelwee11metaG_FD_187172 | JGI IMG/M metagenome (GOLD analysis project Ga0209575, IMG submission 187172) | Freshwater pond sediment microbial communities from the University of Edinburgh, under environmental carbon perturbations - Medium... | ecosystem: Environmental > Aquatic > Freshwater >...
GCGACTTCTTGCCTCTGTTCCTCACCCTCCACCCCCCAACACTCCGTCTTCCGCCTCCCCGGCGTGTGCTCGGGCCGGCCTTCGGCGCCCTCGCTCAGCCAGCATTCGTTGTGCCTCCGGATCTGGGAAAACAACCTCGCTTGCTTTCTCTGCGGCCTAGCGACTACCCTCGAGTCCCCTGGGGCGGCTCGCGGTGGACTTGCCCCGTGCGCGACATGCACCCCCAGGTCCGGAGGCCACCATGCGCTCCTCGCTCCCGGTATTCGCGTTCCACGAGCCCACCAGCCTCGAGCGAGCCTGCGGCATGCTCGCCGAACTCGGCCTTGCCGCGCGCGTTCTCGCCGGCGGGTGCGACGTCGTTCCGAGCATCCGCCGACGCGTTCTGTCTCCGGCCGCCATCGTGAGCATCGCGCGAATTCCCGGGCTCGAGGAGGTGCTCTGGGACGGGAGGACCTTGCGAATACTTCCGATGGCATCGCTCCGGCGGGTCGAGCTGTCGGGCGACGTGCGGGAGCGTTTTCGCGCCCTCTACGAGGGAGTGCACAGCATCGCCTCGGTGCAGGTCAAGACCACGGGGACGCTGGTCGGGAACGTGTGCGTGGCGACGCCTGCGTCGGACATCTCTCCGCCGCTGATGGTGCTGGGGGCCACCGCGCACATTCGGGGGCCTGAGGGGGTGAGGGTCATCGATGTCGAAGAGCTGTTCGCTGGCACGAAGCGAACGTCCCTGGGACGGGGCGAGATCATCGCAGCGATCCACGTACAAGTACCTCCCCCTTCCACGGGCAGCGCCTTTGCCAAGCTCACGCGCACGGCAGCGGACTGCGCGAAGTTGAACGTCGCCGCTCTCGTCACGCTGGACCACGGACGAGCCACCGACGTGCGCATCGCACTCGGCTCCGTGGCCGCCACGCCCGTGCGTGCCCCCGAAGCCGAGTCCCTCCTCGTCGCCAGCGACCTTGACGACACGATCATCGCACGCGCCGCGGACGCTGCCGTCGAGCACGTTCATCCGATCACCGACCTCCGATCCACTGCCACCTATCGCCGCCAGGCCATGCATGTCCTTTTTCGACGTGTGCTCGCCGCGGCCCGGGACCGCGCCCGAGGACAAGCCGCATGAGCAAGCAGCGCCTCTTCTTCCACGTCAACGGCGAGCCCCGAGAGGTCTTTGTCGAACCAGCCACCACGCTGTTGACCGTTTTGAGGGACACGCTCGGTCTCACGGGCACGAAGTGCGTCTGCGGGGTGGGCGAGTGCGGTGCGTGCACCGTGCTCGTTGATGGCGAGCCCTATCTATCGTGCAGTACGCTGGCCCACAGCGTCCAGGAGCGGAAGGTGCTGACCATCGAGGGCCTCGCCGAAGGCAGGAAGCTGCACCCGTTGCAGGAGAGCTTCGTGGAGCATGGTGCCATCCAGTGCGGCTTCTGCACCCCGGGCATGATCCTGACCGCCAAGCACCTTCTCGACGTGAATCCCTCGCCGTCCCGCCAGGTGGTGCGAGAGCATCTCGCGGGCAATCTGTGCCGTTGCACGGGCTACGTGAAGATCGTCGACGCGGTGCTGGCTGCGGCGGACAAGCTGCAAGGCAAGCCGGGACCGTCCCCCTTGTCGCCCGACGAAGGGGACGTGGTGGGGCGGAGGATCGCGCAGCCCGAGGCGGTGGCGAAGGCGACGGGGGAGGCGATCTACGTGACGGACATCCAGGTTCCGGGCATGTTGATCGGCAAGGTGCTCAGGAGCCCGTACGCGCACGCGCGGGTCAAGCGCATCGACAAGAGCAAGGCCGAGAGTTTGCCTGGGGTGGTGGTGGTGCTGGGGCCCGACGACGTGTCGGAGTACCGTGGTTACGACCGGGGGTTGAAGGACCTTCCGATGATCGCCGGGGGCTACACGATCCCGCCGGACGAGCGGGTGCTCAACCCGGTGGCCCGACACCAGGGTGATGCCGTGGCTGCGGTGGCGGCCGTGGACGAGCGGACGGCTGAGCGGGCGATCGAGTTGCTCGAGGTCGAATGGGAACCCCTTCCTTTCGTCCTCGACGCGAAGGCAGCGAAAGCCCCGGGCGCGCCCGTGATCAGCCCCTACGCCCCCGACAACGTCGGCAAGCACCTCGTCTACCCCTACCCCGAAGGTGACGTGGACAAGGCGCTGGCGGAATCGGACTTGGTGGTGAATGGGTCGTTCGTCACCACCAAGCAAGAGCCCTGCACCGAGGAAACGGCAGCAGCCGTCGCACATCTCGACGCGAGCGGGCGCCTCACCGTGTGGTCGCAGTGCCAGCTTGCGCACATGGCTCGTCGCGAGATTGCGAGCATCTTTCGGTTGACCGTGGGGCAGGTGAAGCTGATCACGCCGGTGGTGGGGGGGAGCTTCGGCCAGCGGGGCGCGCTCTGCGCCGAACCGATCTGCATCGCGCTGGCGATGAAGGCCGGCAAGCCCGTGAAGCTGGTCTTCACGCGGGAGGAAAACTTCGTGGGGCTGGAGACCCGCACGGGCTTCGAGCACGAGCTGGAACTCGGCTTCCGTCGCGACGGGACCCTCACCGCGATGCGCGTGTACATGCTGGGACGCCTCGGTGGCTACATGGGCTGTGGCCCCATGGCGTCGGGCATCGCGATGCTCATGGGGCTCGGGCACTACCGCTGCCCGAACCGTGCAGGAGAGGCGGACATGGTGTTGACCAACACGCCCGTGTCCGGGGCGATGCGCGGGTTCGGCAACCCCGCCATCATGTGGGGCATCGAGCAGTTGATGGACGAGGCTGCGGAGAAGCTCGGGCTCGACCCCCTGCAAATCCGGTACAAGAACCTCAAGAAGCAGGGCGACATCGCGAACATGGGCCTTCCTATCGAGTCGACCTATCTCGCGCAGTGCATCGCCCGTGGCGCCGAAGCCATCGACTGGACGTCGCATCGGGGCGTACCCGGCGACGGTCGCCTCCGACGTGGCATGGGCATGGCCACCATGAGCCACTGTAGCGGCGCAGCGCCGCTGTACGTCGATCACTCCAACGCTCTTCTCAAGCTCAACGAGGACGGCGGGGCGGACGTGATCGTGCACCCGGCGCAGGTGGGGCAGCACATCTGGGGTGCATTGCAGCAGATCGCGGCGCAGGAGCTCTGCGTTCGGCCCGCGGACATCCACATCGTCACCGGGGATACGGACGTGACGCTCTTCGAGTACGGGTCGGATGCGAGCCGATCCACGTACGCCATCGGCAATGCGGTCCTTCAGGCAGCTCGGCAGGCGAAGCTGCAGGTCCTCGACCACGCCGCGCACATGTTGAAGGTGCCCGTCGGTGAGCTATCCCTCGAGCGGGGTCGGGTCGTGCAGGCAGGGGCCCCTTCCAGGACGTTGTCTCTGGCCGAGGTCTGCTCGGACGCGATCTACAACTTCCAGGGCGAGGCGCGGCAGTTCGTCGGCAAGTGCTCCTGGGACGGCCGATGGAACTCCCCCCCGACCGGTGCTTACTTCGCGCAGGTCGAGGTGGACACGGAGACCGGTGTCGTTCGCGTGGTGCGCTTCGTCACGGCCATCGACTGCGGCAAGGCCATCAACCCGATGGCGGTGGAAGGGCAGATCGAAGGCGCCATCCAGCAGGGAATCGGGTTCTGTTTGACGGAGAGCTATGCGATCGACCCGGAGACGGGGACCGTCCAGTCGGACAACTACGACCGGTACAAGATGCCTGGCGTGCTCGACATGCCCGAGATCCAGGTGATCATCGTCGACGAGCCCGATCCCCAGGGGCCGTTTGGGGCGAAGGGGGTGGGTGAGGCCGGGATGGTGGGCGTGGCGCCCGCGATCGGCAACGCGATCTACGACGCCATCGGCGTTCGCGTGTTCGATCTTCCGATCACGCCCGAGAAGATCCTCGCGGCCCTCTGCGCGCGGCGCGAATGACGACTCGCCTGGCGTGAACCCCGGCTCGGTCGAGGCGATCAGGGAGCGACGAAGTCCTCGTGGATGGTGTGAATCTCGAACTGCCGTCCTTGTCGACGCAGCAGAAAGAGCATTTCTTCGCCGAACACGCGATCGATGCCGTAGCGCGTGCGCGTGACAGGAACGCGGATGAGCACGTCCTGAGCCGTCATGCTGATGGGGCGCAAAGGTCTTCCCGGCAAGGGCTCGGCGAGGTCCTCGAACCGGTACGTCTCGACCATGCTCTCGCGGTAGGGCAACTCCCCACCACCCACCGCGTAGTCGAACTTCCGGAAGCGGGTCTCCCAGTGACGGTCCACCCGCATCCCGGATCCGGTTCCCATTGGAAGCTGCTGCGCGTCGTTCGCCAGCACCGAGGACATCGTCTCCACGTCCTCGTTGGACACGGCCCGGAAGAACACACGGACCGGCTGCATGGCGTGGGAATCGTCGACGGGCTCCTGCAGGGGCACGAGGCCATCGCGCGTGAAGCCGGTAGGCTGGGCGGAGGGCAGGGCGCTCTCGAGATCGACGGCGACGCCGTCAGGCCTGCGGGGCTCGTCCGGCGTTTGGGAGGCCGTCTCGAACTGCGGCGCCCGATGCGCGGCGCACGCCGGCAGGGTAGTGGCCGCGATCAGAAGGGCCGTTGTGCATGCCCGGCACGGGTTCATCGTCGCGCCGCGTCTCCCATCAGAACGTCTCCACCACGGGTTCATCGAGTCGATCGATGATCACCGTAGAATGAGCGGGCATCTTCGTCCAGCCGGGACGCGTTTCGGATTGCCCGCTGGCCACGACGGTGAAGCGCACCCTTGCCATGTCCGGCAAACGGCGGCCTCGCAAGGCGTCTTGGGATAGCAGCGCGTCGATGTCGTTCTCCCCTCGCACGGGTCGGAACGCCATGTCCGCGTCGCGGGTGAGCCCAGCGATGTACTCGCCGTTGCAGACGAGCAGAGCCATCTCCCCCGCGTCCTCGGCGCCTTCTTCCCGGGAGAGTCGATCGAGCAAGGCACAGCTGCCTCGCATCGCCTCCGTCACCACCGTCGGCACCGTGGGACCCCGGAGCTTGCCCGCGTCGTGCAAGAAGGACAGGAACAGGAAGAACACGAGCTCGCTATCCGTCTCGCCACGCACGTTGCCCCGCAGGAAGTCGGGGATGGACTCCACCAGCCGGTCTCGCAGTCGTTCGAAAGCGTTGACCTTGCCCTGGTGCACGAACAGCCAGTCACGGTACCGGAAGGGCTGCGTGTTCTGTGTGCGCGGCTCCCCAAAAGACGGTGCCCGAACGCTCCCGAGAAGCGCGTCCGTTCGCACGTCCCGCGTGAGAGAAGCCACGTCGATGACCTGGCGGTCGTCCATGGGGCGACGTCGCAGCAAGACCTCGCCTGCTTGGTAGAAGCCTACGCCCCAGCCGAGCCGGCTGCCCGCGGCCGGCGTCGCGAGCGCGGCGGCGTCGACGCCGAGGACCCGGGACCCGAGGTCAGAGCGGTTGCCGATGAATCCGAACAGACGTTCCATGCAATCCTCCGCGTCTTCGCGGAAAGTGTTGGTTGTCGTTACCCCTAAAGGGATGCATCGCGCGGGCCTCGGCTGCAAGAGGTGCTTCGCGTCATGTGTCGTTCGCGTCTTGTTCGGCCTTCAGGGACGGGTTTGGCTCTCGGTCGAGTTGCGCGAGAATCCGCTCCGTTCGCCGCCGGGCCCGTTGCTCCCACCGGTTCGCGAGCGCACGAACCCACAGGGGAGCCGAACCTCCCACGATAAGAGCCAGGAGCCACCAGCTTAGGTCCAGAGACATTCTTGGCAGAAGGAGCTAGCCCCTGGAACCGCAGGATGCAACCCGCAGGACCGAGGCTCTCGCGTCAAGCGCGCGCCAGTCGCCAGCGTCGGATCAGGATGAGCAGCGTGGGCAAACCCACCAAGCAAGCAACGAGGTTGGCGCAGAGCCCAACCACGGCGAGCGAGCCCAAGGAGTTGAGTCCGAGATGGTGTGCGGTCATCAGGGTGCCAAACCCGAAGGCCGTGGTCACCAGTGCGCCAAAGATGGGCGCCGAAGCATGGTCCGCCGCCGAGGCGATGTCCTGGTCCGCTCCGCGCGTAACCAGGTGGACCCCTCCGTCCACCCCCGTCCCTATCAGCACGGGGATCATCACGATGTTCAGGTAGTTGAGCTCGATCCCGAACAGCGGAAGCAACGCGAACGTGACCAGCAGGCTCGCCACCGCGGGAAACAAAGCCATCAAGGCACGACGCAGCTTGCCGATCAGCACCCACATCGTCAGCAGGATCATCAGGACGGTCCCTGCCAGCACGGGTGGCCCTTCTCGCATCACCAAGTCGAAGATGTCCGCGAGGACCATGGGCTCCCCCGCGGCGGAAGCGTGTCCGCCCCCGGGCAACTCGATGCCGCGCACCTCTTCGGCGAAACGGCTCACGTTGGCCCCGTCGCTCAGGTCCACGGATGCGTAGACCAACACGAAGTCCCCATCCCCGCTCTTCTCGCTGAAGAACATGCGACCCACGGAATCCGGGAGGTCTTCGCGCCCGAAGGGCTCGGCCGCCACCAGACGCTTCAATCGGTCGAGCTTCTTCCGATCGTCGTCGGTCAGCTTCCCCGTTGCGAGCTTGTCGACGATGGTGCGCATCTTCTCGACGAGCGCCTTCTTCTCCTTTTGCTGCCCGGGCAGCACATCGTCCCCTGTCGCCACAAGGTGGATCGTGGATTCCGGTGTTTCGGCCTTGCGCTTGCGGAGCGCGTCCGCCACGAAGCGGCTCTGCTCGCGGTTGTCGGTCAGCACGACCACGGGGGTCTGGGAATGGCCGAGCAAGCCGTCGATGACCTGGTCGAGCTGGAACGACGGTAGGTTGGCGGCGGTGAGGGCGCGGAAGTTGGTGTTGAACTCGAGCCTGGGGAGCAGGGGGGTTGTGGCCAGGACGAAGGCGGTGAAGGCGGCGAACAGCAAGCCGGGGCGGCCTGCGAGCAGGCGTGCGTAGAACGACTGCGTTGACTGCTTGGGTGCGCGCGGCTGCCATCCCAGCCGTACTGCCACGCCGAGCAACGCGGGCATGCAGGTGAGGTAAGCAAGCACCACGAGAAAGAGCCCTACGGCGGCGATGATGCCGAACTCTCGAAAAGCCCTGAACTCGGAGATTCCGAGCCCGGCGAAGCCCACGGCCGTGGTGGCGGCAGCGATGAGCACCGCCCTGCCCGTGTTGCCAAAGGCCTTGCGTATCGCCTCCTCCGAGGATTGCCGGTCGCGCCACTGCTCCCCGAAACGACCCAGCAGGTGGATGCCATGATCGATGCCCAGCCCCAAGAGAATGGCCCCGATGAAGCCAGTCAGGATGTTGAGCTGCGCATAGGCGATGGCCACGAAGCCGAACACCCAGGTGAGCCCCGCCACCAACGGACCCATGATGAGCACCACGGCCCCGACGCGACGGAAGTGAAGCAGCAAGTAGACCACCATCAGCGCCATCGCGATGGATGTCGCTGTGCTGAGGTCACCCTGGATCATGTCCTGCTGGTCGACCTTCTTCGTGAAGTTGCCTCCGTACTCCACGCGCAGGTTCGGGTCGTAACGGCTCGGGCCCGCATCGTTCACGACGTGCTGGATCTCGGCGACGATCTGCCGGGAGAAGGTGAGGTCCACGCTCATCCTGGAGGGCTTCGCCAGCAGGGCCACGCGACGCTGCTCCGTGTCGATGTAGTAGTCGTCGTCGAGCTGCGTTCGCATCCAGGCGTGGTCGCTGCGGGTCTCGTACTTCTTCTCGATGTCCGAGAGGTCGACGGGCGGCGGGGCCTCGTCGTCGAAGTCGAGCATCATGGGGTTCCGCTGGGTGATCTCGTGGTCGAGGCGAGCGCGCAATCGCTCGTGCACGGTCTCCAGATCGGCGAGGTCCATGAAGTACAGGCTGTGGTCGCGGAAAAAGCCAGAAGGCCTGCGGGAGTCCACGAACCGCACAGAATCGAGGGCTTCCACCCGTGGGGCGACGTCGTCGACGAACTTTCGGAGCACGTCGGGCTCGGCGTTGCTGGCGATGACGCCCACGTAGCCGATTCCGCCGTATCGCTGCTTGAGCTTTTCGAGGTCCTGGACGCTCTGGAAGGACGGCGGGAGCAACTCGGCGAGGTCCGCGTTCAGGGACAGCCGCTCTCGTGCCACGAGCGTGGCCGCGAGGCTCACGACGGCGACGAGGCCAAGGACCGTGAAGGGTCGACGGAAGCAGGCCAGCGCGAGCGTGGCGATCAGCGACTCGAGCCACATCACGAAACGAGCGCTCGCGGGAAGCGGCGGTGCATTCTGTGTCATCGGTCCAGCACCTCGGTCAGAATCCTTCCCGTGGCTTCCGGGTCCGGCTCGATTCCCAGCAGCGGGAAGAGCGTCGCCCCCACGTCTTCCGTACGTGCCGTGTTCAGCCGTGCCCCCTTGCGAACCCCGGGACCCGCAAACACATACCAGGTGAGCATCTCCACGTCCGTCAACCCTCCGTGCCCCCCTCGGTAGTTGCCCACCAGTACCTCGTAGTCCTTGCCGAGATCCCACCCCTTGGCCGCCGTGACGACGAGGTCCGGCGCGCCCGGTGCGGTGAGCAGGCGGTGCACACGGTACACGGCGTCCGGGAAACGGGTGTCATACGTGGCCTGCAGCCACGCCTGCGCATCGTGAGGTTGGCCGTCGAGCAGCGCCTGGACGCGCTTGTCCCCGTCGTACCCGAAGGGGTCCTCCCCCTCCCAGGTGTACGACCATCCGCCGGACTTCTCGCGGATCGTCCCCTCGCCGCGCGCGGAAAACACCTTCGCGGCCTGCTGCTCGTGGCTCCACCCGATGACGAAGGACAGCCCTGGCTCCTTGCGCAGCGCGTCCACCACGTCCTTGCCCTTGTACGCCCGGAGACGGTCGGCGTTCACGGGGTCGCGCCAGGCCTCCGCGCCGGACCGCCCTGGGTCGCTGAAGTACAGGTAGTTGATCATGTCCCCGTTGATGACCACGGCCGCGTCCTTGCCGAACCACTCCGAAAGGGGCTGGTCGAGGGTCGTCCCGAAGACGTGGGTCGAGCTGTCCCGCTCGGCTTTCAACGCGCAGCAAGCCTCGAGCACCTCCCGCAGGTCGAGGTTCTTGTCCGCATCCGCCGCGCCGTGGTCCGTCGTGATCAGGTACACGCGGTCCTTTTCCTGGCCTAGGGCCCGGCTGGCCTCCTGGTACCGTCCGATCAAGGTGTCCGCGTAGCGAATCAGCTCCGCGTACCGGTCGTCCGTGCCCGCGATGTGCTGGTGCGCGTCCATGGAAGCGAGCGTGACCCACTGGATCTTGGGCCGCATGGGCAGGTCCCGGAGGGCCGTTTCGAGCCCGAGGTCTTCCGCCTCCTCCCAGTCGGGCATCAACGTCTTTCCGATGCCGGGGATGCTTCCGATCGCGGAGAGGATCCAGAAGCGACGATGGTACTTGGCGCGTGCGTAGGCGAGGCCCGCCTTGACGTTCCTCTTGACGCCGCGGTTGGCGTAGGTGTTGAGCGAATAGGAGTGTTGCTCGCCGAAGCGCTCGTACAGCAACCTGGGACGAGGGGCGAAGTCAGCAGACATCTGGTCGTTGGTGGTGCCGACGTAGCTGCGGAGGTTGCCGTGGTCCCTGGAGCGGTCGAACCATCGCAGGCCGAGCACCCCGCTGCGTGAGGAGTCCAGCCCGGTGACCAGGGGGTAGTAGGCGTAGCCCGTCATGCTGGGGAAGGAGGTGACGCCTTTCTCCACGAGAGCGCCCTGCTCCACGAGCTTGGCGATGTACGGGAGCCTGCCCGCCTGAAGCTCCCGGAACACCACGTCCTGCCGCGCTCCGTCGAGCAGGAACACCGTGAGGTACGGGGGAATGCCCGGCACGACCACCGTGCGTCCCACCCCCCCCGCCATGGTCGTGAGCAGCAGAGCCAGCAGGATCAGGGCAGCGAAGGCTCTCCTTTCGCGAGCAGGCGCGGGTTGGTTCTCAACGTGGGACATGAAATCGACTCGGGTCCAACGCATGCCGCTCCGCTCGCGGGATTGTCAAGCTTGGGAGGGATGGTTTCTTTGCGATCAGGGCCCCGGCGGGATCGAAGGCACGTCCTGGCAGAGAATCGGGATCCCTTCGGACTGCAGGACCGAGGCCTGCTCATCGAGCTTTGCCGCGGGATCAATCGACAGCAGGTGAAGCTCTACGAGATCTTCCGAGATGGACAGGGGGCTCGACAGTCCGCGTTCCTGGGCGTTTACCTCGTGGGTAGGGGCGAGATTGGCGATGCGCCGGAGCGACTCGAGCATGTGGCGCACCATGCAGTGGTACGCGTGTGGCTCCTCGAGGGCGTCGAGTGCGGCATCGGCTGCAGCTGCCAAGCCCGCGAAGCCCTCCTCGGCAAACGTGGCTTCCAGCCCATCGCGCAACGCGACCCCGTCGACGGGCTCGAACGCGGCGAGGGGCTCGGGATCGAACTCGTACCGCTCGCGGAACACCGGCACGTCGGCCATGGATACGAACTCGTCGCACGCGACCGCGACGCCGGCTTGCTGGTAGGGGCGGGCGGCGTCGTCGACGGCCCGCGCGAAGACCAAGCTTAGCTTCTCGGATTCGATCAGCTTGTCGGAGATGGCGTCGGAGCGGCCCTGCGTCAGCCAGGAATAGAGCGGCTTGCGCTTCTCGTTGAGCGCGATCGCCTCCTCGAGGTGCAGCTGGAAGCAATTTTCTGCGGGCGTCGCGTCCGGTCCGCTGTCAGCCGGTTCTGCGTCTTGCTCCACGGGGGAAGAAGGGGACGAGCACGCCAGCGCGCCAGCAAAAATTGCCGAGAAAGGGCAGGTCGCCAGGAGCGCGCCATGCCCGCAAGGGCGTGCTGAGACCATGATGACGCCCCAGGATCTGGCAGGCCGGCCGCTATCCGTCAAGCCACGGCCACCACGCTCTCATCGATCCGGCAAGACGATGGGGAAGCTGAGGAACAGGGGCGTGTCTCGCTGCATCACGAACTTCTGTGCGCGAAGGCTCTTCTCGCTGCACGCGCCGAGCCTGGGGTCGAGCGTCCCCGTCACCGTGGCATCCGCTTGCTGCACCGTGCCGTTTGCCCGCAGGCGGAGCACCACCCGGACCCTCCCGCTCCCTGTTCTTCCGGAGGCTTCGAAGCACGACCCCACCCAAGGTCGAACCTGCTCGATGACGGCGTCGCGAGGTGTGTCGACGGTCCGAGGCGTGGGCCCTTCGGGCTTTGGGGGTGCCACGGGACGGACCGCCACCAGAGGTCTTGTCGCGTCCACCGGCGGGACGGGAATGTTCGCTCCCGCCGAAGACGCGCTGGCGAAGGCGCCTTGCTTGGCCGACGAAGCGGGGCTGGCGTTCGAGGCCGGGTCGACGGTTTGTGAGGGAGCGGTCTCGGACGCTGGGCCGGGGGGAGGGGACGTGCGACACGCACAAGCGAGCATCGTCTGCGCGAACAGCGCGAACCCCACCGTGACCGAAGGGAGACGTCGCCGCACGCGCGGAGGCGGGCGCATGAGGGACCTCACGTGAGCTCCCGAGGAAGGTAGAGGTGGCGCAGTGTGCAGGGGGTGTCGAGCGTGAACTCGGCCCAAGAGGTCAGGGGCAGGTCGATGACGGCGAGTGCTGCGGTGGGCATGGCTTGTGGACGCGTGGTGAGCTGTTCGACGAGCAGCTCGATGCCTGGATTGTGACCGACGAGCAAGAGTTTCTCGACATCGTCTCGCGCGTGGGAGGCAACGATGATGTAGCGGCCGGGGGAAGCGAGGTACAGGGATGGGTCTGGGAGGATGGGGCCGCGGAAGGCAGCGGCATCGGCTGCGAGGAGGGCGGTAGTGTGGGCGCGGTTGGCGGTTGAAGTGACGATTGCGTCAGGGACGAGTCCGAGTTCGCGCAGCAGCTTTCCCATGCGGGGAGCCGCCTTTTTGCCACGTGGGTTGAGCGGTCGGTCGTGATCGCTCACGGCCGAGTCGTCCCAGCTGGACTTGGCGTGGCGCAGGAGCAGCAAGGTCTTGCGGTGCGGTGACATGCCGGGAGTCTTTGGGGGTTTGGCGACGCGCGCAAGGGCGGACGTGTGGCCCTGATCCGGAGCGAAGCGACGGACCGAGAGAGTAACCTCTGGATCTCGCTCTGCGAAGGGCAAGGTGGCCTGCCTTCCCTCAGGTGGGTGCTGCTGCTTCGCACGAGGTCAACCCGTCGCCACGCAGTTACCCACATCCGCACAAGCCACGAAACCATCTGCGGCTTTCTGCGGAATCTGCGGCCAACTCCGATGGCTTCGGATCTAGGTGTGGGCAGCGCGATGTCGTCTGGCAAGAACCGCGACGCGAGCCTGGCGGATTCTTGGATGACGATCTGGTGACGAGCGGGATGCCGCGCGGGTTCGTGTCGGACTAGGTTTCTTTTCGCGATATCGGCCCGGTTTTTTGGCAGGCAGCTGCGTCCGCACGAGGTTGACTGACTATCGATGCGGGACTATGGGAGCCGACGGAGCGATAGGCTCCCCGCTTGTTCCCGATCCATCACAGCCTGCCTCGCGCGGGCTCGGGCAAGTACAAGACGTGAACCTCATTCCTGCAACGAACTCGTCGCAATGTGACTCGAGTCTGACGTCAGGGCGGCTCGACAGGCTCGAGGACGGATCATCGAACACCGCTTAGGAGAACAAAATGGCTAGCAGTATCCTCGTCACGGCAACCCAGCGCGGCAGCGGAAAGAGCACCCTCGCCCTGGGACTCGTCCACCTCCTGGAGTCGACCCTCGCCCGGGTTGGCTACTTCAAGCCGATCGGACAGCGTGGACTCGATGGGACGGATCCAGATGTCCGCCTGATGAAGGACGCTCTCGGGCTCGATTTCACCCTGGAGGAGATGGTGCCGGTCACCATGGACCAGGTGCAGGAAGCGCTGAGCAACGGCACCTACGACCAGCTGCTGGACACGATCCTCGAAGCTTACGAGAAGATCGCCGCCAAGTGCGACTTCGTGGTCTGCGAGGGGACGGACTACTTCGGCGCCATGTCGGCCTTCGAGTTCGACATCAACGCGGACATCTCCAAGAACCTCGGTTCCCCCGTCCTGCTCGTCGCCAATGGGGAGAACTGCACCTCGTTCAACGGTGACTGCGAATGCGGTCCCTGCGACCAGATGATCAAGAACGTCGCCCTGGTGAAGGAGAACTTCGACGCCAAGGCCTGCGAGATGTTTGGTGTGGTCATCAACCGGGCAGACCCCAAGAACATCAAGGAAATCCACGAAGCCGCCGAGGTCGCCTTCAAGAAGATGGGCCTGCGGCTGCTCGGCACCATCCCCCGCACCGACATGCTATGCAAGCTGCGCGTGGAGGAAGTCGCCGCCGCCCTCGGCGCCGAGGTGATCGCGGGCAAGGACCGCCTCAACGTCATCGTGCAAGAGGTCGCCGTCGCCGCCATGAGCGTCGAAAATGTGCTCGACCGGATCCCTCGCGGAACCCTCGTGGTGGTTCCTGGCGATCGTGACGACGTCCTTCTCGGTTTGGCCAGCGCCTTCGCTTCCCCTGCCGTGCCTGCCCCTGCTGGCGTCGTCATGACGGGCGGTCTCGAGCCCGGCAAGAACGTCAAGCGCCTCGTGCTCGACGTTACCGGTGGTCATATGCCGCTGCTCAAGGTCCAGACGGGCACGTACGAGACGGCCATCCTGGTGAACCAAGTCCAGCCGAGCCTGCAGGCGCACCAGAAGATGCGTGTGGAGCTCGTCAAGACCCTGGTCGAGTCGAACATCGACGTGGAGCCCTTGATCGCGCGTGCTTCCGTGCAGCCGAAGAACCGCAAAGCGACCCCGAAGCAGTTCATCCACCGCATGATGGACATCGCGCGTCGGGACAGGAAGCACATCGTGCTGCCCGAGGGTCACGAGCCCCGCATTCTCCGGGCCGCCCAGGTGCTGCTCGAGCGCGGGATCGTGAACCTCACCGTGCTCGGCAACGAGGACGAGATCCAGCGCGAGATCGCGCGCCAGGGGCTCAAGCTCAACGGCAACCTGAAGATCATCAACCCGGCCACCTCCGAGCTCCGTGAGAAGTTCGCCAAGCGCTACATCGAGCTGCGCTCCCCCAAGAAGACCCCGACATGGGAGCTTTCTTACGACCTCATGAGCGACGCGACCTACTTCAGCACCATGATGGTGCAAGAAGGCCTCGCCGACGGCATGGTGTCCGGCTCGATCACCACCACCGCCGCCACCCTCCGCCCCGCCCTCGAGTTCGTGAAGACCAAGGAAGGCTACTCGATCGCCTCGAGCGTCTTCTTCATGTGCCTGCCCGAGCAAGTGCTCGTCTACGGTGACTGCGCCGTGAACCCGAACCCGACCGCCGAACAGCTCGCGGACATCGCCATCGCCAGCGCCGAGACCGCCGCCTCCTTCGACATCGAGCCCTACGTCGCCATGCTCTCGTACTCCACCGGCGCCTCGGGCACCGGTTCCGACGTCGACAAGGTGCGCAAGGCCACCGCCCTCGTGAAGGAGCGCAACCCCGACCTGCTGGTGGAAGGCCCGATCCAGTACGACGCCGCCATCGACCCGACCGTGGCCAAGACCAAGCTGCCCGGCAGCAAGGTCGCCGGCGCCGCCACCGTGTTCATCTTCCCCGACCTGAACTCCGGCAACAACACCTACAAGGCCGTGCAGCGAGCCGCCAAGGCCATCGCCATCGGCCCCGTCATGCAAGGGCTCCGTAAGCCGGTCAACGACCTGAGCCGCGGCTGCTCCATCCCCGACATCATCAATACCGTCGCCATCACCGCCATCCAGGCCCAGAGGAGCTAGCCGTCATGTCGCTCAAGGTTCTCGTTCTCAACTCCGGAAGCTCGTCGATCAAGTTCGAGCTCTTCGAGATGCCGTCCGAAAAGCGCGAGGCGCGCGGCCTGCTCGAGAGGATCGGCGAGGAGCAGAGCAAGTTGACCTACACCATCGGCGAGACCAAGAAGGTCGTCGACAAGAAGGTCGCGGACCACGGACAAGGCCTCCGCCTCATCATCGAGGCCCTTACCGACGGCGCCAACGGCGGTCTCAAGGACATCTCCGAGATCGGCGCCGTGGGACATCGCGTGGTGCACGGCGGGGAAGCCTTCTCCGAGACCGTGATCATCGACGACAAGGTTCAGAAGGCCGTGGAGGATCACATCCAGCTCGCGCCCTTGCACAACCCGCCGAACCTGCTGGGCATCAAGGTTGCCCGGGAATTGCTCCCGAACGTCCCCCAGGTGGCCGTGTTCGACACCGCGTTCCACCAGACTATGCCCGCCCACGCGTTCACTTACCCGATCCCGTATGACCTGTACGAGCAGCTGCGGGTGCGGCGCTACGGCTTCCACGGGACGTCCCATCGCTACGTGGCTGCCCGTGCCGCCAAGATGCTGGGCCGCAAGCTCGAAGAGACCAACCTCATCACCGCCCACCTCGGCAACGGCGCGAGCATGACCGCCATCCGCAACGGCAAGTCCATCGACACCACGATGGGGCTCACTCCCCTCGAAGGTCTCGTCATGGGCACTCGCTCCGGCGACATCGACCCGGCCATCATCCCCTTCCTCGCCCGCGTCAAGGACATGCCCGTCGCCCAGATCGACAACCTACTCAACAAGAAGAGCGGCATGCTCGGCGTCTCGGGTCTCTCCAACGACATGCGCACCATCGAGCAAGCAGCCAAGGAAGGCCACAAGCGCGCCGAGCTCGCCCTCGAGATGTACTGCTACCGCATCAAGAAGTACGTCGGCGCCTACACCGCGGCCATCGGCAACGTCCACGCCCTCGTCTTCACCGCCGGCGTGGGCGAGAACAGCGACACCGTCCGCGAGCGCGTCTGCAGCAACCTCGAGAGCATCGGCTACAAGCTCGACGTCGAGAAGAACCGCAGCGCCCGCGGCAAGGAGATCGATGTCGCCACCGCCGACTCGCCCGTGCGCATCCTCGTCATCCCCACGAACGAGGAGCTCATGATCGCGCAGGACACGTACGCCCTCACGGGCAAGTAAGCGCGAAGCTTCCGCGAATCCTCAGCTTCCGAACACGTCCTCCAGGCAACTCGCGGACACCACGCGCTCGGCCCACGCGTCGAGCCGCGCCTCAGGAGCCATCTGGACACGCTCCCGAACCCAAGCCGGAAGCTCGGGGAAGCGGGCGGTGAGCACGTGAAGCAGCAACTCCCGTTTCCCTTCCCGGAGCCCGAGCGCCTTGCCCTCGTCGAGCCCGAGCGCCTTGCCCTCGTCGAGCCCGAGCGCCTTGCCCTCGTCGAGCC
>Ga0209575_10000766_pt1 | contig 16185 bp, 16 predicted proteins | sample Medcelwee11metaG_FD_187172 | JGI IMG/M metagenome (GOLD analysis project Ga0209575, IMG submission 187172) | Freshwater pond sediment microbial communities from the University of Edinburgh, under environmental carbon perturbations - Medium... | ecosystem: Environmental > Aquatic > Freshwater >...
TCGATGGTGACCTTGTTGAATTCAAGCTGCTCCCGAAAACGCGCGGCGAGCTCCACCCCGCTGATGGTCTTGAAACCAGGATAATTCTCTATCCGGTGCGTCTTTGTCACCTGACCCCCGAATTCCTCACAGAAAACGATAGAAGAAAGCCTGTACCTGGCGCAATAGATGGCTGCGGTTATTCCGGCTGGACCTCCCCCTATGATCGCTACGTCATACAATCTATACACCCCACCCCGAATGGATGTTACGTCAAACTATTTAAATCTTTTTGAGTCGATATTTAAAGAATATCGTCGGAAAGTCCAATGGAAGTCATGGTTATGAGGATCCATACACCCCTGCTCTTCGGAAAGACAGGACAGAAAACCATCCAATCATGCCTTGCGGAAAAATCATCGTAAGACAATCCCCCTCTCTCTGAAAAAGCAGATTTTAAATAATCAGCTGCGATTGTGGCGCCTATGGCAGAGGTAATAAGATTCTTTCCTTTGGATGCTTCCTACCGCATGATTGAAGGGAAGGCAGTAGTGCTCCTCTTCGGCAAGACTGAAGACGGGAAAAGAATCATCCTCGCAGACCCTGATTTCAGGCCGTATTTCCTCGCCGCTCCAAAGCCAGAAGCTGATCATGACATGCTAAAAAGACAGCTCTTATCCGTGAGGATCGATGAGAAGGATGCATTATCGCTGGTGACAGATGCGATCCTAGAGAAAAGGAGGATAGATGGCAAAGAGAAGCAGGTTTTCCGGATTTATACCAACGAACCAAAAGCGGTCCCGAAAGTGAGGGAAGAGATCCGCAGATGGGATCAGGTCGAGCGCACCTATGAATTCGACATCCCCTTTGTCAGGAGATACCTCATCGACAGGAACATCATCCCGACAACACTCATGGAAGCTGAGGTCGAGCCATTCCAGATGAGAGCGAAGGTCCCTGTATTTCGGTTGAAGGAGATAAGGCCTGCCGATGGGGAATCGCTTTCCGAACTGTCAATCCTGGGTTTCGATATCGAGACCTATAATCCTGATGGGATGAAGATAGATCCTGAAAACAACCCTATCATCATGGTGAGCCTTTTCGGGAAGACGTTCCGGAAAGTGATCACCTGGAAGAGGTTCAAGACCGATCTTCCTTATATCGAGTTCGTCGATTCTGAGGCTGAACTGATCGCAAGATGGAAAGAGCATGTCGAGCAGCAGCGCCCTGACATCCTGACCGGATACTATTCTGACGGTTTTGATTTGCCTTATATCAAACAGAGGGCAAAACGATACAAGATCCCTCTTGACCTTGGCCTGGATTACTCTGAGCTTGACCTGAAGAAAGGGAAGGCTGGCGCGATCTCGGGTGTCACGCATCTTGACATGCTCGCATTTGTCAAGTATGTCTTCGGGAGATCGCTCGACCTTGACAGCTATTCTCTTGACTCGGTCTCCAATGAGATACTCGGTGAAGGGAAAGAGAAAGTCGACATGGAGCGTCTTGCTGTGGTCTGGGACGAAGGGCTCGATGAGATAGGACCCTATTGTTCCTACAACCTGAAGGATTCTGAATTGGTATACAGGCTCTGTGAAAGGCTCGCTCCGAACATCACTGAGCTTGTCCGTCTCATCGGACAGAATATGTATGACGTCTCAAGGATGGGTGTCTCCCAACTCATAGAATGGTATCTCATCAGGAGATCCCACGAGATTGGGGATGTTGTCCCGAACAAGCCTGAGTATGATGAGATTCAGAAGAGGATGTCCTATTCTTTCCATGGAGCGTTCGTGTTCCAGCCAAAACCCGGCCTCTATAAGGACCTTGTCATCTTCGACTACCGCAGCCTCTATCCGAGTATAATCACTTCCCATAATATCTCCCCTGAGACCATCAACTGCGATTGCTGCAAGGATGAAGCCAGGGGTGCTGAGACCACGAAAGCCGCTGGCGGGCGCTGGTTCTGCAGGAAGAGGTCAGGTTTCATCCCGGCTATAATCAAGGATCTCATAACGAGAAGGATCAGGATCAAGAAGATGATATCCTCAGGAGGAGGCAACCCTTTCCTCGAGGCGAAACAGCAGAACTTCAAGCTGCTTGCGAACTCCTTCTATGGATATCTTGGATTCTACGGCGCCCGCTGGTATTCTGTCGAATCCGCTGAGGCGGTGACCTCATTCGGGAGATACTATATCGAGAATGTCATCAAAAAATCGGAAGAGGACGGCTTCATAGTAGTTTATGGCGATACGGATTCCATCTTCCTCATGTTGGGGGAGAAATCAATCGAGGACGCGAAGAGATTCGTCGACAGCATCAACAGGGATCTTCCGGAGATGATGGAGCTGGAATACGAGGGGTTCTACCCCTCAGGGATATTCGTCAAGGCGAAATCTTCGGAGATCGGGGCGAAGAAACGATATGCCCTGCTCAAGAAGGATGGGAAAGTCCTCATCAAAGGATTCGAGACCGTACGGAGGAACTGGAGCGCCATAGGAAAAGATATCCAGAAAGATGCCTTGGACATCCTCCTGCGGGAACATGATCCTGAAAAAGCGATTGCCCACATCAGAAGCCAGATTCACGCTCTCAGGTCAAAGGAGATACCCCTGAAAAAACTGATCATCACGACCCAGCTCACGAGGCGCCCGAGCGATTACGAATCCCAGGGTCCCCATGTGAAAGCAGCGCTCCGGATGCAGGAGAGAGGGATTGTGGTGCAGCCCGGCATGATCATCTCATTTATCGTGACAAAAGGCAGGGGGAATGTCGGTGACCGCTCGAAACTTCCCGACGAGACTGATATCTCCGAGGTCGACCCAGAATATTATATCAACAACCAGATCATCCCCGCGGTCGAGCGCATCCTCGAGGTATTCGGTAAGACCAAGGAAGACATCCAGGAGAACAAAGCCCAGCAGAAGCTCGACGGTTTTTTTAGCTGACCCTAGAGAAGAAGTCTCCCCCATTCTCAATAGTCCACTACATCTCCCCTTTTTCGTCATGTTTATTCTTCATCGTATATGAAAAGGCCAACCGGAATCCGAAAGAAATTGATATTTTAACATAAGAAAAAAAGGGTACGGAAAATAGAGGAGAGATTTCTATAGAGCCACCTCATGCAAAAATTATTTAAAGGAAAGTACCCGAACAGGAGATATCATGAGACGTCCGATAATCGCAGGGAACTGGAAGATGAACAAGACCATAGCAGAGTCAAAAAGGGATGCGAAAGCGGTATCAGCTTGCGCAAGTAAGGATGTCGATATCATCATCTTCCCCCAGTTCATGGCTCTTGCGGCAGTGAAGGAGGCGATCTCAGGTACCGCGATAAAGGTAGGCGCCCAGGATATCTGGCATGAGGACGCTGGCGCTTTCACTGGCGAGATATCTGCTTCTATGGTTAAGGAGACCTCCCAATACTCCCTGGTGGGGCACTCAGAGCGCAGGCAGCTCTTCGGAGAGACAGACGCGATCGTGAACCTCAAAGTGAAAGCCTGTACCAGGAACTCCCTGACCCCTGTCCTTTGCGTTGGAGAGACCCTGGAAGAGCGTGAGAAAGAAAAGACCCTGAAAGTGGTCACCCGCCAGCTGAAGTCAGGCCTTGATGGCTTCGATCCGGCTCATGAGCTCATCATCGCCTATGAACCGGTCTGGGCTATCGGGACCGGCAAGACCGCCTCAAGCGCCCAGGCCCAGGAAGTCCACGCGGCTATCCGCAGGATACTACTCGGATTGTTCGGCGAAAAATTCTCACAATCCACGAGAATACTCTATGGCGGTTCAGTAAAACCGGACAATATCGCTGAGCTCCTGTCTAAGGAAGATATCGACGGAGGGCTTGTTGGGGGGGCTAGTCTCTCTCCTGACTCTTTCATAGCCCTCATAAAGCATTGCAGAGAGATATGAAATCGCTTGTCACAACGAAAAAAGTGTATGATGACCTCGCCAGGCATTACTCTGACTTCTTAGAGGAACGCCTCCCCCAGTACAACCTGACGAGATTCAGTTCCTTCATCCTACGGAGCAGGGTTGATGCCATCAATCAGGAAGTTAAGAAGAGGCTGAAAGGTGGGAAGGAACCGAAAAAGAAAGCGATGAGACTATCGATCCTCGATGTGGGATGCGGAGGAGGGCGGGATGTCGCATACCTGAGAGATGAAGGATTTGAAGTGACAGGTATCGATCTTTCAGAGAATATCATTAAAGAAGCCAGGAGAAGGGTGAAAGGAGCAGTATTCGAGGTGATGGATCTGCGCAAGCTCACTTTCACGGAAGATTCATTTGACGGCATCTGGTGCTGCGGCCCCCTGTGCCATATCCCAAGAAAGGAGATAGAAGGCGTCATCAGAGGATTCTGGCGGGTCATGAAGCCAGGCGGAGTGCTATTCATGACCACCCTTGAAGGGCAGGGCGAAGGCATGATGGCTCGAAAAGAGCTCCAGGGAAAGGAAGTGTTCTGCGCCCTTTATTCCCAGCAAGAGCTTGAGGAAGCTCTGAATTCTGCAGGTTTCGAGATGATGGCCAGCCTGATCGAGCAGCCTGACGAGAGATATGTGACCATCTTCTCAAGGAAACCCCAAGACCAGCCTGGCCCTCACTTCAAAATGTCTTAGGGGACTACCACATACAGCTTCATGATATGGCCCCCATAGAGGAGGGAATCATCCGCCTCGCAATGATTGATACAGAAAGCCGGTTCTGCATCAGAACATCCTTCAGAATCCTTACAGGGGCAGACACACACATTGAATTCATAGGTGCCGCCACGGGTGATGGTATTATGCGCCATATCACCATCAACATTAACTTTGATTGGCACAAGAATATATTCATTTGAATTGATATTTTTTTCAGAGTCTTTCTCGCCAAAGATCCAATTTTCATTGATGTAGCCATCCTCAGGAGCATTGCTCCCGGTCATTTCATTATCCAGTTTATCATAGGCTCTCTTGAACTGGACAGCGACCCTGAATGTTTCAGTCCCATCCCGAAGGCTGTTGTAGATGCCAAGCCCGAATATCTCACTTTTTCCCTTACTGATAGTGATGGTATCAATCGGGATGGCGGTCTGATGGCCGTCCATAAGGAGTGATTGTATCTGCTTCTGGGTCTCGGTATTTATGTTTTCTTCTCTTTCCTCGACTATCCCAAGGAAGCGATACGTGAAGACGACACCAGCAGTAAAGACAATTATGGAAAGGATGAGGACAATAATAAAATTCATCGAAAGCTCCATCCCTTTCTTCCCTCTCATCTATACTCCACCCCCGGGTTCAGCAGTGTCACTTTATCGAGGGAAATGGAGTATGAATTGAATTTCTCTGTTATCTCAACCTCTGCTCCTGAAGTGGATTTAGCCTGGTACTGATACCAGATCTTGGCGCTGAGAGGGAGCACTGCCTGCGTCGTTTTCATGGAATAGGCTGAACGCTCATTGAATTGGGAGGCTGAAGCAGACAATTTCTGGTTGAATTTCTTTTCCATGACAATGGAATCTCCCTCCAGGATCCTGACATCAGTTATGGTGATATCCCCCACTTTCGATGTTTCAATCTCAGTCAGCTCGAATGAAAAAGAAAAAGTCGATGCCGAGAGATCAAACGGTATGTCGTGGACGATTTTAGCCACTATCTTGAATCCTGAACCCTTGTGCTCATTGAATACCGATGCAGGTGTGATAGTGATGTCTTTCGCTGTCACTGCCACGCATTTATCAGTGCTGGTGCAAGTGCTCTCAAGGTATTCAGTGATCTTCCCAGAGCAGGGGCCGCAGTCTGCTGGACAGGTGCATCGTGTCTCAGAATCATCGCATTTGAAATTGCCGCATGCTCCAGAGATAGGTGAATGGGTAACAAAATATGAAGTCGATGCTGAACAAGCATCATCTGTCCCTGGATTCCCGTCATCCCAGCCATCCTTATCCGGGCAGGAGGCCTTGGTATCAGGCTGGGCATAGACAAAAGCGAGCGACGGATATTTATAGGATACAGAATCCTGCATCACTTCGACATCATCAGCATCCTCATAAGAGAAGGTGATATCCAATTGCGCGTTCTTGAGCTCTGACTCTTTATCGCTTGTTTTCGGTGTGAGGACAAGGTCCTCGATGATGACATCTCCGTTCTTCCATAGCGGCCTGGAAACAATCATCTCACCTAAGGTCACTTTCTGGCGTTTCTGATTCTCACCTATGAGTGCGATCTTGGTGATCCGGATTGATGAAGCATCGTCATCCTTCTCTTTCAGAGTTATCTTTATCTTCAATACATCCTGCTTGACATTGAACGGCTGGTTGAACGTGGAATCTATCTCGATGGTGCCGACATCGCTTTTTAGTATCCCTGAATTGAGAGAATGAGTCTTCACTGACTTCTCATCGATGCCGAAAACGCATTCATCATCCTTATCGCAGAAATTGGTGAGGTATTGGAAATCCTTGCTTTTCCCGCTGCAGACTCCGCAATCAGCAGAACAGGTGCACTTATTCTCTCCGGTATCGCAAACCTCATTGCCGCAGCAGTTAGGCGTAGGGTCGTACTCGCACGTCTTATCAACGCATCCTGCCTCAAAACACTCTTTTACAGGGCAATCCAGTGTTTTTTTGCATTCCCCGCCGCAACCAGAAAGCAGGATACAGCAAAAAAACAAAGCAAGAAGTTCTCCTTTCAATGAAGACACCATCATTTCATGATCTCATATTCCTTCACGACAATCCACAGGAAGAGGAACAGGACGACGATGCCCGCGACGAAATAGTATATCCCATCGATGACACCAACAGTCAGCATCTTATAGAGACCGAACGCCATCACCCCGAAACCGACCAAGAGAAACTTGTCTAGGACAAGCTTCATTATCTCGAATTCTTCTGCCTGGGTAAGGCGTTTTTTCATGGTCATCCTTATTTAACAGTTATATAAAACGTTTCCTGTGCGACAATAGTGGTTTCATCGTCCGGATCAGGATCTCCTCCAGTATCATCTCCAGCATAAACCCTGAATTCCATCTCATAAGTATCTGGATCAGCATTTGGGATTTGCATCGTTATCGGCATGACCTTGACTTCTCCGGCAGGGATATTAGCTGTTGGGAAGAATGAAGGGAACCACGATTCGCCACCGAGACCCATCCCTCCATAGACAGTTTCATCACAATCAGTAGTCGATGAGTCTTTCTGTTTTTGCACACATTCAATCACAAAACCGAATTTGCGTTCCTGACCATAGGTATTCTTTACCCCGAAATAGAACTTATCCTCTTTCCCTTTTTGAATCTGGATATCTACATTATTGAATGAAAGGATCTTCCCTGATTCCCTTATCTGATCGATGATCTGATTCTTAATCTCTTTTGAGACATCATCCATATCATCCTGTAATTTGGTCCACTGGCTCCGTATGAATCCCAACCCAATCCCCAGGATAGTGATGGCCATAATCAAAATGACAATCGCATTGATAGATAATTGGAGAGAACCTTTCTTACGGGGATACCTCATCATGACACCTCTTTTGACACCATTCATTTGATTGAATATGAGTATAGCATTATCCTAAGATTGCTTATTTATAAACTTTTCTAAAAGAATCTCCGAAAAAATGATTATTGCTCGTCGGGAAAAAAAAAGGAAAGAACTAAAAATCTTAATGATGACCGCATCCGCGGCACGCCATGCAACCTGAACTGAGGAGGTCTACCATCTCTTCTCCGCAGCATTCTTTGAGTTCGGTTGATGTCTTCCCGCAGATTTCACATCGGTATCGTGTCTGTTTAGCCATGGTTTTAGCCATAATATATCACCTGCGGACATGAAATTACCGCGATTTAAAAAGATTGTGTATTATACATGACTTTGACTTCAAGAGAATCATGAGTGTGCCCTACGACCTCTTTGGGATCAAGAGATTTCCATTCCCCTTCGACATTTCTCCATATGCTGACAGGAAGGGTGCTTTTTGGGTTGTACCTAAAATAATTCAGGTCAACCTCTATTCTTCTCGCATCGGTATTCGGATGTGTCTGCCTGGAATGAAGAAGGTGATAGATGAGAGAAGCCACAGTCGGTTCGCCGATGCAGTCATTGGGGTCAATGCAGCCAGAATAGGCCCCTTCACATTCCCCTCCTTTGTATACCTTGGCATCGATTGAGATTTTCTTTGGGAAAGCCATATTCAACCACTCGTAAAAAAAGGGAATGAAGCCAGATTTATAAATTATGATGAAAAAAATCCCAAAGGTGGAAATCTCATTGAGAATGCGAGGGACGGGATTCGGACCCGCGAACCCACTAAGGGACAGGATATCTTAGAGACACTTAAGTCCTGCGCATTTGACCAGGCTTTGCTACCCTCGCGATCCCAGGAAAAAGAGGAGGCATTTAAAAATCTTTGGCGAAAATAGATAAATCCATCCCTGTTCTCCACCCGGCTAATGACTGAATACAATAGCCGCATGGAACTCACGAACCTCATAATGCGCAAGGAGCCCAGTTTCCGTGTCCTTGCGCCCGGCAGCCTCTACCATAACGGCAGGGATTTCGAGTTCCATGGGATGGCATGCGGCTCCCAGCTATTAGGCCACTATCATATCCAGGGGAGATACGAGAAGAAGAGGAGACCCAAAGACTCTGAATACCGATTCCCGGCATCTGACCCTGAGACACTCTCCTGGCTTGTCCATCTCGCTGAGATGCCCTTCTCAAGCGCAATCGCCCACGGCCTTTTCTCCTATCCTGGCGACGAGAAAAGCCTTGAGGGTCAGTATCTGAGGTTTTTTAGCGACGAAGAGCGCAGGAAGCAGCTCGAACAGGTCATCATCCCCTATCGATCTGCATTCGAGAAAGGCGGATCCTTCGAATTGGAAAACTATCCTGACATAATCAATGAGATAAAAGTCAAAAATTTCAGGGACATCACCATAACGAAAGGAGACAATATCATCGAGATGAGGATCTCTGCCTATGTGACAGGGGAAAGGGATTGCGTTGATGGGATCTTCTTCGCTATCTACAACGCAGGGCTCATGAATCACAAAAACCATCATTCTCTCATGGAGGAGGCGTTCAATAGACACAGGCCTGAAGGGTTCATCATGCCTGTCGGAGGTTCATACCTGAGCGCTATCTCATATGATATCGAGCAAAGGAGATTCCTGGTAGGGATAACCGGAGAGAGATCAAAGAACAATGGGTGGATCTATGAACCCCTCCAGCCCATCCTGCACGACCTCATCCATGAAGAACTCCTGAAGAGGTCGAATAAAGAAGAGGTCTACCTCGTGTGCGCCATCCCTAATGGTCAGATCTGCATTCAGCGCACATGAGCACTCCGTCCTTGCGGTACACTTTCTCAGTATAATTCCCGCAGATATTGCATATCCCCGCCCTTCCCTCCATATCAGGGATAGGTTTCCTTTCAGATTCACGGATTTCGATCTTGTCTGCCAGGAGCTCGAAAAGCTGAGGCTCGATCCTCAGGATATCTTTCAGGGTGAGGAGCCCGACGAATGATTTTCCGTCGACAACAGGGAGGTGCCTGATATTGAGGCTCTTCATGAGGGAAAGGGCCTCGAAGATGTCTTTATCATGGGCGATGGTGGTGATCCCTGTCGCCATGATATCCTTGTTCCTCACCCCTTTCGGGTCAAGGCCTCTTGCCACAGCCTTCCTGACGACATCCTGCTCAGTGATGATGCCGACGATTGCCCCGTTCTCCCGGACCATGATGGCGCCGACATGCTCATCTTTCATCTTTTTTGCGGATTCGACAAGCGTAGCGTCGGGTCCGAGCGTGATCGGCCGCTCGGTCATGACATCAGTGACCTTATACCCTGTTTCCACGTTACCACCCCTGGTCTATGTTAAGATGCAGTATGGCATGAAAGTATTAATATCTTTCCATGCTATGGTGGAAATGCTGTAACCAAGATCGATATCCTCCAATTCCATGAGAAGGGGCAAGAAAGTTATAATGTGAAAAAAAACCATTAAAAAAAAGATTTATCCGAGAAGTATCTCCACATCCTTCCCGAAGATATCCTGCAGGTTCTTGAAGAATTTCCCTGAGAAGATGATGCCTCTTGGCATCTTGGCATGTGAAAGAGCCTGCTCGAATTCCGGAAGAGAGCTCGCCTTGACGTTCTCAAGGGTTCCGTCCTCCTTGATATCTGCTTTCGACACCCCTTTCTCAGGCTCATCCACATTATGGAGGATGAAAGCGACCTTCTCTGTCATGATGACCTCTCCATAGATCTTACCATGCTTCACCTTGACCCGTGCACGTTCAAGCTCCTTCCCCCGCTTCCTCTGGAGGTATTCAACCAGGAACCTGGTGATATCCATATATGATTTCTTGACATTGGAGACATCAGTCTTGGAGAGTTTCTTGCTGTCATAATCTTTCTTCGCCTTCATGAGCTCATCGAGAAGCCTCAGGTATTTCTCCGGGATCTTCCCTTTATGGATAAGGGTTTTCTCGAAGACCGAGATCAGGTCTTTATCTGCGACCTTGTCGATCCCCTCGAACCTGAGCACGTCCCTGATGATGGTCACAACGCTTTCATAGATATGGAGGACATCCTCCTCCTCTTTCATGACCTCTATCTGCGAGAAGAGCGCCTTGATGCGCTTCAAGTACTTCTCCGAGTCTGTCAGGATCTTGTCGATCTCCTTCCCGGAGACCTCCTTGACAGTCCCGTGCTCGAGGTCTTTCCTGAGATTGATGTTGTGCTCGAGGATCTTCACATATTCCTCTTCGAGCATCTTCTCTTTCTTGACGAAGATCTCCCTCATGAGCCCCGGGGTCTCACGGGGGGTGGGGGGCGGGACGCCGTACAGCATGAGCGCCGCCTGTGAAGGGGTCAGGAGAGCATAGAAGGTGTCCTCCATCCCGATCTCCTTGAGCTTCAGTTTCACCCTCTCGATCATCTGCTCGCCGGAATGCATGTACATCTCGATCGCCTCGATCGAGGGCTTGACCTTCCCCATCTTGAGGAGCTGTTTCCAGGGCATGAAGATGCCACGGTCATAGAACGGGACCCCGTCCCGCAGGAAGGTGAAGATGACCGGGTTCGCCTCCTTGATCGAATCCCAGAAATCTGTCAGGATATAGACCTGGATATTGAGCTTGTTCTTGACTCCGGTCACGTCGCCCGCCTCAAGCCCCATCCCGATGATGATGGCACGGAGCTTGTCTTTCAGCTCAGCCCTCGTCATCTTCTTGACATCGGTGTCATCGATGACCACGAAGACGTCGATATCCGACTCTGGGGTCGCGCGTCCCTGGACAAGCGATCCCGCGAGGACATAGGAGACGATATACTTCTCGAATTTCTTCAGGACCATCGACTTGTGGACCTCTGCTATCTTGATAGCCGCCATCATCCCGGTATCATAGACCGGCGCTGAGATAGCGATGAGTTGCGTGATCTCGCTCTTCCCATCATAGCAATTCTGCCAGACCTCGGTCAAAAGGACGCACTGCGTGGACATGTTCTTATCGATGCCCTCAGCCATCTCCTGGATGATCTTGGATATCTTGTCCTTCAGCTCCTGCTTGGTCATCTTCTTGGAGTCGGAATCATCGATGAGGATGAGAGAAGAGATCTTGTCGCTGTCGACTTTCTGGGTCTCAGGGTCTTTCTGGGGAGGGAGGAGCGCGATCCCGACGATGTATTTATCGAATTTATCGACAGCCAGCTTCTGGAACTTTTCAAGCTTGGTCTTGATTGCTTTAAGTTTCTGCTGCACGTCCTTGGGCAGCTCCGAGATGTCCTTGACCGGCTCCTTTGGGAGTTGTTCCTCTTCCTTCTTCTTGGCCATTGATAAACCCTCCGAGAGTGATGGGGGAAAAGGTGTGGCTCGGGCCTTATAAATATTGTGATTGCCTTCGTCTCTGAAAATGGGTATCATATTCTGCCTGTAGGACCCCCCGCAAGACCAATATTTTCACTTTAAAAGGAGGTTTCGAAAGGTATAAATAGTAGTTGTATCTAATGAGTAGTAACAAATGGAAAAAACCGGTCTAAAGGTTTATTAGTGCGGTTGAATCACCAAGGTAAGAAGGCAGTGATGATGACAGAAGATCTTGACGAGAAACTTAACAGGTTCAATGACCGGATGAAAAAGGGGGAGGATGAGAAGATGGCAGATGAAGAAAAACCTAAGATTGATATCGGCAAGGAAGTAGAGAAACTCGAAGACATAGTCCGAAAAAGAGAGTGGGCTATCGACTCGGTGACAGCGCAGACTGCAGCCGATGCTTACAAAATAGTAGGAGACGATCCAAACGTCCTGTCAGATAAGAAAAAAGCCGAAGAGATGGGTGCAAAAGTCGGGGCGGCATACGACGGCCATGCGATGACGGGAGCGAAAAACTATTTCGGAGCGAGCAAGAACACTGACGAGCTTGCCTACCACCTGGTCGGAGGGATCGGTTCCCAAGTAGCGAATCAGATGAAGGAAGCGGGAAAAGACTGGAACCTTGCAGCCCTTAACCAGCATGCCCAGGAAGGGAAGAAGCATGCGATGCAGTACCCTAACATCAAGCTCAGCGAAGGCATCAAAGCGCTTCCGGTCGATGATGTCAAAAGCTACCTTGGGCTTGATCCTGCAAAGGCAGTGAACGAAGACCTCTTCAAGAACGCCCAGGCCATGTACCAGATCATAAAAGGTGTGCAGGCCAAAGAGAAGCTCTACAAGTGATTTTTTTTCTCTTTTTTTTCTGACATAAACCATTCCGGCGTATAATTTTCTGGATTTTTCGCAATGTTTATATCAAGGTGACATTCAATGGAACCAAGTTTAGAAGAAAGGATGATGGAACGAGAGAAATTTTTTCAAAGGTCAGATCGGGCGATCCCAAAAGAAGCCCATCAGCATGATCATAAGTATGTCATGATCTGGAAAGATACAGTCGACTATTTCACAGGAAAATACCAGGGATTTGTGGAACAGCGTCTGATGGACAAACCAGAGATCCAAAAAGAGTTCATTGACAAGCTTCTTGAGAACATGAGCACAAAAGCGAGAGAATTATATAAGGATAAAGGTAATGCGGTAGCAGGACTCCCCCCTGAAGATGATGCGAGGATCAGGCTTAGCGACTCCATGCCCGGTGAAGGATACCTCAGGGAGCAGATAAAGACGAAGAAAGCGGATTTCAACCTGTCGTCATATATGCAGGCTATCCAGCAGTGGGACCATAACCCGAGAGTAGGAAGATATGCCAAATTAGAAAGCGTGAAAAGCGAATATGTCAAGAATGACCCTGAGGACATCAAGGCTGTATTCAAGAAGTATCTCTCGCCTGACGTCCACCCTTATGTCAATTGGGATCTTGCGCTTGCTAAAAGGGATCATGCTGTCGGCCTGTTGGAAAAGATCGAATACAAAAGAAAGGTCCTTGAGAATGCTGCCAAGACCCAAGGGATCGAGGCTGACATAACAGAAAAAGACCTTACGATCGGCCTTCATGAAGTGTGGGATAACGAATATATCATGCGGGATAAATCTAAGCTGAAAAAGATGGGCTTGAAACCATACAAGACAGCTGATGATTACCACCAGACCGAATACAAGAAAGCCGCTTAGTCTTTCACTATTTCTCCGACAGACACCACCGCGAACACCCTCGCGAACGAGAGCATGGGGATGAAGAGGAGGAGAATCGCTGCGACTGACCATACGAAGCTATTCTGGAATAGCCAGAAAGTGATGAGCGTTGCCGTTGCCATCATCCCCACGAGCACCACGAACATGAGGAGGAGATCGACCGATTTCTCTACCCCTTTAGAGAAGGCTTTCCTGATCGATTTCCAGGTGCCATGCTCATTCGCGATGACATAGGAGATCAGCGCGAAATAAGCGAGCGCTCCAAGGACGATGGACATGACAGCATGGAGGACAACCGGACTCACTGCCGGGATGAATGATTTCATGTTATACACCGTCAGGTTGAACCAGATATACAGGATGCACATGAGCGCTGTGAACCAGACCAGGTTCAAGGAGAAGAATCTCCCGACATAGCGGAGCGGCCTCTTCATCCCATGCACCATCCTGTTCGAGAGCGCCCAGGTGGCCCCCTGGAAGAGGCAGAAGATGAGATAAAGGATCAGGATAAGTCCGATGAAAGCAAGGATGATCTCCCCGAAAAGCTGTGCGATGGCTGGGTTCGCGGCGAGGATCTGGTCATAATGGTCAGCGATGAGGGCTGAATCACTGAATGTCCCCCCGGTGATCCTCAAAAGCTCTTCCTGGACGAGCCCGAGCACTGAATCGATCTTCTCGACGATCCTCATCTGCAACCCGATGAAAGCGGTGATGAAGAGAGCGATGAAAGCGAGATCAAGGAAATAGAAGAGAGATTGGTATCTCCACTGCGTAAGCCATATCCTTCCGGAAAGGAAAAACCTCTTTTGAAACGACATGATGCATATCCTTGTTCCCTCGATATTTATGTCTTGCGGTGAAAAAAAACCAACCGAGCATATCTGAAATCGGACTGACAGGAAAATATTTCGCCACTGCCGACCATAAGCTTTAAATAGGGTCTTCTAAATCCGGTTTTCCGCGCCCCGGTGGCTTAGTGGTATAGCGCAGCCTTGGTAAGGCTGAGGTCGCGAGTTCAATTCTCGCTCGGGGCTTCCTTTTCTCCTTGATATATTCTTACTAATCCAAAAGTGACTATCCGAGTCAGGACAGACAATCTTCAGGCAACTATGAAAACGCATAATTCAGCTTCCTTAAAGAAATGTTTAAAAATCTATGAAATGATTTTCCAAAAATGAGTCATTACTCGCGCCGAAGTATTATAATTGGTTTCCTCCCTTTGTTTATTATTTTAGTGATTGGCATAATATTAGTTCTTAACGCTAGCGGACCACTCGATATTATCGCACTATGGATTGGTGCCGGAGGTTTATTAATGATATTTTTCCTTGCACTTCCCTTTTTTATTGATTCCATATCCCCAAAATTTATTAAGTTCACTTGGTTCATTTTTCTTCCATTAGTATTAACAGTGCCTGCATTTTTATTAGATCATAAAATTGCTTTAATCACACTTGTGCTGTCTCTCATCACATCATACATTTTTAATTCTTACCAGATTAAGAATAATCTCGAGAACATCAAAAAAAGAAGTATGAAAGTATTATTGACAGCATCAGGGATGAACTTATTTGTAGGTTACTCAATAGTAATCACATCTGGTGTAATAATGAAAGAATGGGGGATGGATGAGATTTACTCACTATTGATCTTGATGGTTTTTCCGATAGTTTTAGCTCATTCCATCACATTTAATTGGATATTAGTAAGACAGCATAAATATTCTGATTACTATGAAAAAATTGATAAAATTATCTCAGATAAGCGGTCATTGTAAATATATTTCTATAAATCGTTAATCAAGCAGGCCGAGCACCATCCCCCCGAATGCTGTGAAAAAATAGATATTGATGAGGAGATTGAGGACATTCGAAGGGATATCAGTCATCACCCTTCCTGGATTGAGCATGAAAGTCACCATCCCGAGGATGATGATCTTGATCACCGTCAGGATTATTCCGACATGAGTTATCGCCATCCCCTTCATAGCAAGCGAAAGGAATGCGATGGCCCCATAAGCCACGATCTTTATCGGGATGAAGACGCAGATATTCTGCGTCGCGATATGGGAGAAGAGGATGATGATGATCGCCGCGATGAAACCGACAAAAGGTGAGACCCCGATAGAGAGCACCACAGTCGTGAAAGTCAAAAATTCAAGCCCGATGTCGAACGGGATGAAATATCTATAGAGGCTGACGATGATCGAGATGAAGATGAGCACAAGAGTGATGACAAGAGATGTCCTGCCGCTGATGAAAAGGATAATGACCAGTGCCAGGAGCAAAAGGTATAATGAATGCGAAGGTCTCTTTTTTTTATCCGCTTTGGTCCCTGCCACTGTAGGCGTAATGTCAAGGCCTATTTATTAATTATGCGGTGGATCAAGCCTCTTGCCGGAAAGAACAAAAAAATTACATGACGGTTCCTCTTGTATTCATCATATATCCAGCAGACTTAACAGCCCATAAAAAGGACAAATTTAAATACACCCCAAGGAAACCCCACGACACCATGAATATAAAGGATCTCCAGGCAAGACAAGGAAAAGTCGAACTTGTGGGCGAGATCACCGAGAAAGGCCAGCCGAG
>Ga0209575_10000769_pt1 | contig 16096 bp, 28 predicted proteins | sample Medcelwee11metaG_FD_187172 | JGI IMG/M metagenome (GOLD analysis project Ga0209575, IMG submission 187172) | Freshwater pond sediment microbial communities from the University of Edinburgh, under environmental carbon perturbations - Medium... | ecosystem: Environmental > Aquatic > Freshwater >...
AAAGTTGATGTAGCAAAACGATAACATATTTTAATCTTATTTTTGAAATGGTGGAATGTTGGACGCCATTTCATTTTATTCTTATTTCATCACTCCATCACTTTGGGCTCTCTGGAACGCCTCCTCTAGAGAGCTTTTTATATTCAACAGGTGTAATAAATGAACTATAAAATACAACGAATGAAATATGCGATTAAGATGAATAATATCTATTTTACTTATGGATATTGGAAAAGATATAAAATAGATTTTTTAGATTTTATCTATAGTTTACCAATAACACTTTGGAGTTTTATAAAAGTAACATTTGGTCTAGTTATATTTATTCCTTATGTAATAACTAGATATATAGTTGCAGTAACAGTTGCACCATTTGATGAAAAATTTGATATGTTCGATTCAATATATAAAAAATGAAACAACGAATACTTACGATAGGAGATATCCACGGTAGATATGATGCTCTTAGAAAAATATTAAAACAAGCTAAATATAACGATAAACGAGATAAGTTGATAGTTTTAGGTGATATAGTAGATGGCGGACACCAAACCAAACAAGTCATAGAATATTTAAGAAGATTAAAAAATCTGGTATTTGTTCGTGGCAATCACGACCAATTTTTTATAGATTTTTTATTGATAGGTAGTACACCAAATATGTGGTTACATCAAGGCGGTGCGTATACTATCACTAGCTATTATAATAAGATAAATCCAACTATGTTAGAACAAGGTAAATTTATAGACGATTCCAAATTTGACTTATCTTTTATTAAAATACCAACTACGCATAAAAAATTCGTGTTGTCTAGTGTGCCATATCATATTGAAAATGATATGGCTTTCGTTCATGGTGGCTTTAAGATAGGTGAACCATTAAATAAACAAACAAATGCAAGTCTAATGTGGAATCGAGATATAATATCTTATGCCCAAACGCAAGGTTCAATCCCCAATTATAGAAAAGTATTTATAGGACATACTACTACACAATATATCAATAACGTCACGCAACCAATCAAGATAAACAATTTATATCTCATGGATTGTGGTGCTGGATGGGATGGTAGATTAGCACTGATGGATATAGAAACAGAAGAAACGTGGACAAGCGAATTACTTATTCCTGCTTCAAGAGTCTATACAAGTAAAATAAGGTATTGAAATGGAAGAAAAAACATATTCAGAGTTATTAGACATGACAGATTCTGAACTTGCGGATAGATTAGACAAAGTAGAGCGTGAACTGACGTTAGTGTGTCTGGCAATCAAATCGCGTTATATGTTAGTAGAAACAAAAGAGATTAAATCAGTTATTGGTAAAGCTAATTATCTAATGGGAGAAAGATGAATATGGATAAAGAACAAGAAGTTGATAAAAAAATAGATGAAATGATTGCAGAAATGGACACAAACAAGATTGATCATTCTGATAGTGTGGATGAATCTGTTGATGTTCACTTACAACAAATGGGATATCTATGGGATCGCGTCATTTCACGTCTAAAAGACGAAGATGGCGGCGTTTGCTTTGAATGTGCCAAAAAAATCAATTTAGAGACAGAACCATCTCATGTATTAGAAGCTGGTAATACTAAACCTGGCTCTATCGCATTTTTATTGATTTGTCAAGAGTGTAAAGAAAAAATAGAAAAGAAACAAAAAGAAGCTGAGGTAAAGAAAGATGGAACAGAAGAATGAAAAGAATCCAAAATTCGAGTTCAAGAATATTCCAAAGAATGGAACTATTGAAATTGAACTAGATTGTTCGACACCAATTAAAGAAGGAACAACCGATTTTGGTTCTTGGTATTTATGGATTGGTAGCGTCAAAAATGCATTAGTTACAGAAGGAAAAGGAATTAAAGCTACAGATATTCCAAACTATACAGGTAAAGTGATTTTCTTTCCAACTGAAAAAACCAATAAAGAATTAATTAGCTTGGCAAATGGAAAGAATATTAAGATAAACGTCAAGAAGGAAATGAAAGAATCTAGTAATGGTAAAATGTTTGCGAATTATATCATTACCAAGACAGGTGAATCAGCGAAAGCTGGTTCATCTACTTCTTCTCTTTTGCCTATCGAAAAGAAACTCATTGGAGATGCAGATACTTTACGACAGACAGGAATCAAGATTTCTGAAAATGATTTCGTTAGTGCTATTGAAGATGCAGAATATGTAGACAAGATAACACCTGAACGAGCGAAAGAACTTTATAAACTATTTATTAAATAAGAGATATAAAATGGGATATTTTGACGATTTAAAAAAGACACGAAAACCAGAAACTACAGGTTTCATCTGGATGCATGTATTAGTAAAATATGATTATACTACAGGCAAAAGTGAGATAGTTAAATCGTTCACAAATCCTGCTAAAGATTCAGAAATCAAAAGAAACGTAAAAGAAAAAGTAATTAAACCAGTTAAACAAAAAATTGAATTTGAGGCTACTGATGACAAAAAACAACCAACATCATTATTTTAGAAAATGAATACTGAAGAATTATTAATGTTCAACGATTGTCGAGCGTATTTCAATGAGCAATTATACGCTGACATTTTTACTCCTGAAAACCTAGTGAGTATGAAAAAATGCATAACTATAGATGGTAGTAAGATATATGGTTATTTTTTAGAGAAAGGCAAAGAAAGATACTTCATTCCAGATAAGTTTCTTAAAGATTTGCCTTTTAAATCATTAGAAATGTTTGAGATAGATTATAAATCAGATGTTTATAAATTGATTAAAAAAGTGGATTCTATCACAATTCCAGCAGAATTGCGAATGACATTTAGACGCTTGGTTGATTTATATCCTAATTTTCAACATAGTAATCCTAAGCATTTTCTTTTATATAAGATAATAGCAATCGCAGGTTGGTGTGATAGAGCCAATTTTAGAGTATCTACAGAAGCAGGATTTGGTAAAGATTCAGTATTAGGCATACATATGGATTTGCTGAAATCTACAGTAAATATCTATGGTGCTACATTTGCTAAGTTAGAATATTCTCTCACGAATAAAGTGATAGCGTTGAATGAGATGGGTAATCTTAAGAAAGAAGATAAAGACAATATGCAAGAGTTTTTATTAGCAGTAGGAGCCATGCATAATACTTACAATAAACGAAGCAGAAAGACTGAAACGACACAAGAGATTTATGATATAAGTAAGATAAGTTTGATGGTTTTATATAATTTGCCTAGTTATTATACAAACAAGACACAAGAATACTTTGACCAGATGTTTACAGAAGCAGTTACTGATAGATTTATTCCATTTGTGTTTGAAGGCAGACTTACAACTAAATTCGAGACTGTTTTTGACACGAAGCGTCTAGTTGATGAAAACCAACAGATTTATAAAGACATCATCGCTACCATGAACTGGTATCAACGAAATCCAGTTGTGGATATTAAATATAAAGTAGATGAAACAAATATCAAATTCAGTAAGAAACTTCAAAGATATCAAAGAAGCTTTAATATATTATTAAAATATGTAAGCGAATATTGTAAAACACAAGAAGAATTCAATGATTTAAGTTTAGAATTATTTAAATGTTATGACAAGTATAAAACACTTACTATTACTGGTAAAGGTGGACTTAAATGAAAACTATAAGTAAGATATTATTAGCGTCACCATTTATTGTTTTGTTTTGCATATTTGTTTGGTATACGTCTTCAGATACAATAAAGAATGTCCTATTTCATGATACAAATACACATTCTATTGATGTAAATAAAGTAAACGAATTAGAATGTGGATATTATAGATTGAAATCTGCTTTATATATCGGTACAAACGATACTATTACTATCAAAGGAGCACTTAAAGACGGATACATCTGTACAAATCTATTGATATTTTCAGAAATAGGTATCATTAATAATGGACATGTCAATATAGAAAATCTGAACGTAACTTCTATAGGTAATAATACATTTATTGTTAATATGAAAAATGGAATAGTGGACGCAAAGAACATGAAATATTTCGAATATAAAGGTGAGCCAAATGATGTTATCTGAACTATTAGCAGAAGCAAAGAGAAAAGAAGGAGAATTACTTAGACTTTACGACAGACGTTATAGTATGATGTCTAAAAAGTTCGAAAAAGATTATCCGAATGAAACTTCTGTAATTGAAAGAGAAAAATTAAAGTCTAAATTTGACGAAGACCAGATTAAGAAAGTCAAAGAACTTAACGAAGAAATCAATTCTTTATTAGAAGAGTTGGTTGAATTGAAAACTTCTATAGCAGAAGCTAACGTAAAGATTGGACAATCAAGCAATTTGCTAAGAATGAAATATCTTAAGTTAGATTTATCTAAATCTATGGAAGCCAGTAAAGAAAGCAGATATGATTATAATCATATTGATAAAACTGTTGTTTTTGGTATTGATGAACGTATCACTAAAGCTGAGAAAATCAAGACTAAACTTGAGTCGGATATTCAAAAACTTAATTGGTCTACAGAAGTGTAGACGTTTATACTTTTATCCACGTTTTGTGGACTAAAGAAAATAAGAGATAGACAGGATGCGATTACAATGTAGTCACATCTAAAATGTATGAACAACGAGCCCGAGTAATTTTTTCCATCAACGTGCAGTCTTTACAAAAACTTTTATTGAACGAATTGAATTGAAAATATCAGGGCATTTTTAAATCAAATTTTATAATGTCTATCTCTTATTTTTTATTTTAACTGGTGCAAAATGATAATAAACGATATGCCAAAATTATTGAGTCCATTCAAAAGAATCATGACAGATTCTGGTCGTTATATTGTAACACCAGTCATAGAACCTGGATATGAGTGGGTATTCGATGACGATAGCGTTCTTGCTATAGAAAAACTTGATGGTACGAATGTTTCTATCATTATTGAAAAAGGTAAAATCACACGAATTTTTAATCGTACTGGAGAAATACCATTTTTTGGTAGTGGAAAACGATTTATAATAGAAGCTATAATGAACAGCTACGAAAGAGGATATTGTAATTTTACAGATGGACAGTATTTTGGAGAATGTATAGGCCCAAAAATCCAAGGAAATCCTTATAATTTAAAAGAACCTATTTGGTTGCCATTCGATAGTTATTGTAAGAAAAATCTAAAATATAAAAGTTGGGGTAAATATCCTAAAGATTTTGAAACTATCTCAGAATGGTTCAAAGAATTATTACCATTATATAATTTACATATGCATGGTAATCCAGATAAAAAAACTGAACATTTTGTTGAAGGAGTTGTGTTTACTCATCCAGATGGACGAATGGCAAAACTCCGCAGGGATATGTTTGCATGGTATACTGGTAAAACGCATAAGCAAATAGATGAATAAAATGATTGACTACAAAACAAAAGATGGACAAGTGCTTAAAGGTTTTAGTCAAGTTGATTTAGATGACTTGAATAAAACTCTTAAGAAAGTTTATTTATTTCTTAAGATAAACGCAGTGATAATCTTTGCAATAATTCTATGGTTATTATGGCAAGCGAAGAAATATAAATTCTTTACTTATATGTTCAGATGTTGATAAAATGGGAACGCAATACGAAATATGGAATGCAGATAAGAACGAATATATCACTGGACAGTCTTTACAATGGGATAGTAAAAGAAGAATAAACGTAACAGGAAGATTGTCAGGAATACTATATATTCTAATAGAAACTACTTGGAGTGGTGATAGAATACATATTATATCAATAGAAAATTTAGATGAAAACGAACGACAAAATTTTTATATACATAATAAAGATATAACGCAAGAAGCATACGATAAAGCAAAATCTATATTTCCAGAAGATTTTTAGGTATTAAAATGGAATATGAATATATAGCACAAATTGCTGGTAAAGTTTTTGCTATTTCTGAAAAAGAAGCAATAGAAATAATAAACAAACGACATCCAACATATTGTAATATAACATTCATAAATGGAGTTAAAAATGGCAAATGAATCAGTAGTACTAAAAGTAAAGACACCAGACGATAAAATTTGTTTAGGAATAGTGATACCAGAACATATATTAAAGACACTTGGTTGGAAAACAGACCAACCAGTACACTTACGTGTAGTTGGAGATACATTATATGTAGACGCGCGCGTCATATCATAGGTGAATGAAATGAAACTATGGAAAAACTTACGAACAAAAACGTTTAAAGAACTCAAAGAACACAAGAAAGTAGTAATGTTTTCAATAGTGATTACTTTATCAATAATTTACTTAGCTATTCCATTTATTATTTCAAGTTACCATAAGATTCCAAAGTATGAGACTACTTATAATTTTATTAAACTTGCACCATGTGAACCAGAATATGTTTATGAACCAAAATACGAAAATCGAACTCAAATGATTTTAAACGAACATGGTATGAGTGCACGAACCCGTCCAGTAGTTGTTGGGTCAATTCAAACAAATCAAACAACAGGAAAGTTAAATTGTAAAAATACTGAAATACAGATATTACTTGAAGATAAATTTCATTGCGAACCAGTGGTTTTATCAGTATCTTCTATTTCAGATGATTCAGTATATTTATATAACACTAGAAGCGAATCTACAAGTTGTGTTATTATACGAAAAGAACGAGTACAAAGATAAAGGTGATATAAAATGTTTGGAATATGGTTTGGATTGGTTATTTTAGTATTGGTAGGATTACTTATTTATTTAGATAATCTAATTGGTACAGATGGATTTCTTATTGCAGTTGCAGGTTTGGTGTTAATTGCTGGCGCAATCGTAACACTACTATTGATAGACGCAGAATATTCACCAATTGCAGCAGAAAACGCACAAAAATATTGTGCTTCACTAGGCTATGATACATACGACGATTATTCACGAAAACCATTTGGAACAGTAGCTTATGGAGTACAGTGTAATTATATCGCAAACAGACAAGAATTGATAACAAATTCTGATACCGTAGTCGCAGTTCAATCTACGAATTGAGGGATAATATGGAATACGCAGGCCTATCTGGATTGGTGCAAAAAGCACTCGAGGAAGGAAACTTAGTTGAATTGATAGACACTCTTAGAGTATCAGACCAATTATTACCACATTCTTATTTTTATAAAGAAATGGTATCGACTATGTATGATACTTATAAATACAAGACAAAAGATAAGAAAACAGAAGAATTTGTATATAGCAATCCAACGTAAATGAAAACCATCATAGCTGGTTCTAGAACTATAAACGACATACGAGAAGTAGAAAAAGCTATAAAAGACAGTGGCTTTATTATAACAGAGATAGTTTCTGGAACAGCATATGGTGTAGATAAACTTGGCGAACGATACGCAAATGTACACAACATTCCAGTTAAAAGATTTCCAGCAGATTGGGAAAAATATGGAAAATGTGCTGGAATATTAAGAAACATTCAAATGGTAGAATATGCGGATGCATTGATAGCCGTTTGGAATGGAAAGAGTAAAGGAACAAGAAATATCATAATAGAAGCAAATGATAGAAATTTAAAATCTTATGTTTATATTATAAATAATGGTGTAAAATGACAGAAAATGAATTAAAAGATATTGATGGAATTGGTGCAGTTACATTAGAAAAACTAGAATCCAGCGGTCTTGGGTCTTTAATGGCAGTAGCTGTTACTTCTCCTGCAGATATCGCTAGTCTTTGTGGTATGAGCGAAACCAAAGCCAGAAGCATAATTAAAGAATGTCGTGCGAAACTAAAGTTAGGCTTCGAACAAGCAATAGATTACGCAAAAAAGAGAGATAAGATAACCAAGTTATCCATTGGTGCTACAGAATTCGATAGAATTTTAGGTGGCGGGTTCGAAAGTGGAACTGTTACTGAAGTATATGGACGAACTGGTATGGGCAAATCTCAATTATCACATACTATGGTAGTACGAGCATTGATTGAAAACGAAACAAATAAAGCTATTTTTATAGATTCAGAAAATACGTTCAGACCTAATAGAATAAAAGACATCTGTGAGAAATATGAACTTGATTACGAAACAGCTATGAAACGAATTATAGTTGCTAGAAGTTTCAACCATTCACATCAGATTCTATTAGTGGATGAATTAGAAAAGATTCTACAATCTGATAATAATTTTAGAGTATTAGTGATAGATTCACTTACTTCTCATTTTAGAGCAGGATTTAGTGGTAGAGGAGAACTAGCAGGAAGACAGCAATTGCTAAACAAACATCTACATCAATTGCTTAAGATGGCAGATATTTATAATCTAGTTGTCATCTGTACAAACCAAGTCCAAAGCGACCCAGGTAACCCATATGGAAATCCTGAGAAACCGATTGGCGGAAATATTTTAAGCCATTCTGTCACGAGTATTATTTATCTTAAACCTGGAAAAGCTGGAACTCATGTAGCTAAGATAGTAGACAGTCCAGACATGCCCATTGACGAAGCTTCGTATCAGATTACCAAATATGGCATTGAGGACATATGATGACAACAGTCAAAGAAAAGTATGGTTTTTTACCTACTAGTGTATGGCATCTTTCGAAATCAAATGAACTTAACGATTGGTTCAAAGACAAATCTGATGTAAGAACATCAAAAAGAACCGATGGAAGTTTTCTTCCAAATTATAAATTAAGTGAATATAATCCAAATGTAGCCGAAAGAATAGTTAAATATTGGTCTAATGAAGAAGATATCATTTTTGATCCATTTGCTGGTAGAGCCACCAGAGGCATAATTTCTGCAAAATTAAACAGAAAATATGTAGGTTGCGAAGTGAGCAAATCTACATTTGATTGGACAAACGAAACATTATATAAATTATCACAAAAATTAGGCTATGAATATTTTCAAGATAACATTTATTTAATTAATGCAGACGGCTGTATATATCATGAAGAATTACCAAGTGATAATTTTGATTTAGTGTTTACTTGTCCACCATATTGGAAACTTGAAAAATATGAAACTTGTGCCGGTCAATTATCTGATTGTAAAACTTATAAAGAATTCATGGTTAAAATAACAGAGTGTATTCAACAATGCAATCGTGTTCTTAAGCAAGATAAATTTTCAATATGGACTGTAGCCGATTGGAGAAACAATGGATATTATAATTTCCATTCTGACGTAATTTCAGCACATTTAGCAAACGGATTTGTTTTATGGGACATTGTAATCAATGTTCTTAATTCGCCATTTGTCAGCTTTAAAGCAGCGTTTAATGACAAATATAAATACACAGGTAAAAGCCACGAATATATTTTAGTGTTTAAAAAAGTAAGCAATATTGGTATTGTATGAACAATTATAGTTCAAGCCTATAACTTATTGGTTATTAACGTTCAAACCAAAAAGTATATATACTTGAACAACCATAGAAAATACTGTTTTCTTGAGTGATACTAATGGTTGGCAATAACAAATCCATCGTCAATGGACTCCATTTTTGTAAAAAACCATTGAAATGTCTATCGCCATTGGCGTTTATTTCCATAAAAACCGAAATAACAATATATAAACAACGTCTAAATCGTCTTTTTAAAATATTTTTTTTACTCTTTGCTGCAACAATGATTATTTTTACTATTATAAGTGCATTTTCGTATAGGTGAGATAAATGAAAATAGAAGCAAAAAAACTAATAAAATTTATAGAACGAGCTAGTTTAGACAATAAGATTTCAACGATAAATGTAGATTTTAGAACAGATGCTATTTATTCATCTGTGAAATCTCCAGATGGTGTAGCTTTACCTCAAGTTGTTATGAAGGCAACTGCATTTGAAGATTATGAACCATTAGGAGAGATTTTCATTCGTAATAGTACTAATTTTATTGAAACACTTAAAACTTTTGATGTAATTGAATTATCAAAACCAGAAGAATATCTACTTACTTTAAATAGTGATAAACGAACTGCAAATATTATTCTAGGTTCAGAAATCATTTGTGATAATGTATTCAGAGGCGAGTTTCCAAAATTAGAATTCACTTCTAGTACTATGTTATCTAAGTCTGATTTCTTGTTTGTAGCTAAAGATAAGAAACAAGTGGCTATTTCAGAAACTAAATTATCTAAAGAAGGTAAAATCTTTAAATGTGAAGTAGGCACAAAAGGCGAATCAGACCATTTTGTTACTAAAATAGAGACAAAAGAAGAGTCTACTGGTAAAGTAATTTTAAGTAATTATTTCACTAATTTTTTAGAAGTTATAGACGATAAATTTGTTTTACATATTGGTAATAATATTCCAGCAGTATTAGAAGAGACTACAGAATATATAAGTTATAAATGTATAATCGCACCGATAATTCGCGATTAGGAGAAGTAAAATAGAAAGTTCATCTGGGCCTGGTTGTCCGTTTTGTTACGACGGCGAGATTGTGGAAGATAAATATTGCGATAATATTTTCTTCTGCAATCGTTGTTTTATGCAAGTGAGAATTAAAAGATTTGGTGAATAAAATGTATGAATTCCCCCTTATAGAAGCCTATCGGCCAAAAACATTTTCTGAATTGATTGGTGTCAAAGATGCCAAACTTATTGAATCTTTAATCTCTAAACCAATGGAGATGCCAAATTTATTGTTCTATGGTCCGCCTGGAACTGGTAAGACTAGTTGTATTAAGATAGTGATTGATAGACTTACGCCAGTTGACGTGTTAAGATTGAATGGTTCAGATACAACAGGCGTCGACACGATTCGAGATAAAGTATTTAATTATATCACTTCGATGAGTACTGTTCCAGGTAAGCCTAAGATTGTCTGGATTGAGGAAGCCGATTTCCTTTCAGCAAACGCACTTGCTGCTTTGAGGTCGATGATAGAACAGTATATGAAAAACGCTAGGTTTTTATTTACTCTCAATTATTTGAACAAGATACCTGAAGAAATACGAAGCAGATTTTCTCTATTTGAGTTTGATAGAGCCACTAATGAAGACATTTTTAAACGTGTCAAATTTATCTGTGGACAAGAGAAAATAATCGCTACTGATGAAGTATTGACTGAACTAGTTAAACGAAACAATGGAGATTTTCGAGCCATAATCAATACAATACAAAAGTTATCATCAAATCCAGAAAAGACCATCACTGAGACAAATCTTAGTGCATTATCTCTCAAAACAGAAGAAATATATAATTTAATATTATCGCGAGATTGGAGCAATATTAGAATAGTATTATCTGCAAATAGATTTGATTACACTAAATTGTTTGTAGATTTAGACGAAAAGTTTTTCCAATCTGATTTAGATATTGCAAAAAAAGCAGAATTGAACGATATAATCGCAAAAGGTTTATTTGAGATGTCGTTTTCGTTTGATAAGGCTTTATGTTCTTCAGCGATTTGTTATAGAATAATCAAAGTTATTTGAGGGAGGAAAAGAATGACAGATAAATTATTTAAAATAGAGATTTCATACGATAGCGATTTTGTGGATTTATTAGCAGTAATTCGTAAGAAATATGGTGACGAAATCTTCAATCAAGATGGAATCGGCGAACAGATGGACTTAAATCTGTTCAGTAAAAAGATTTATAATAGTAAGTCTATGTCCGACGCATCAGTGGATTCAAATTCTAACGTATCAGAATTCATTCCCTCGACTTATGTAAATGAATTACCAAAACCTTATTTTAGATTGAATAGTTATTATCTATTATGGAAAAAACTTAGACAATTGTATACGTCAGAAATCGCTGGAGATATAATAGAAAGACAGATTTCTGGAGACATTTATATCAACGATTGTCATGGCATAGCTTCTGGTCAGGCGTATTGCTATAATTTCTCATGTTTAGATATTATAAATAAAGGCTTGCCTATGATTAAGAAAATAAACACGCTTCCTCCAAAGCATCTTTATTCATTCAAATCGCAAGTAGAACAATTTGTTTCTTATACTAGTAATTCTATTTTAGGTGCGTCAGGAATGGCGGACTTATTAGTATGTATGGCTTGGTATGCAGAAAAAATCATAGATACACAATCTGATGCTAAATTTCATTTCAAGACAAAAAAAGATTGTGTAATCTATATAGAAGAAAATTTAGCTTCGCTTATCTACACACTCAATCAACCATTCAGAAGCGGTCTACAATCGCCGTTTTCTAATATCTCTATTTATGATAAAGTGTTTTTAGAAAGCATGATTAATGATTATATTTTTCCAGATGGTAAAAAAGCAGATTTAGAAACAATTCAATTATTACAAGAGATGTTTCTTAAAATAGTAAATAAAGAACTGAAACGAACGCCTATCACTTTTCCTGTAGTGACTGCGTGTTTTGCAGTAGATAATGAAAATAATATCATAGATAAAGAATTTTTAAGTATGATTTCTAGAGAGAATCAAGAATTTGGCTTTATTAATATCTATTGTGGAAAGACTTCTACATTAAGTAGTTGTTGCCGACTTAGGTCTGATAAAGAAAATCCATACTTTAATTCATTTGGTGTTGGTAGAAACAAGATTGGTTCAATAGGCGTATGCACTATAAATATGCCAAGACTTGCTTTCAAGTATAAAGACAAGACAGTATTCATGGAAGAATTAAAGAAACTTGTGGAAGTAACTGCACGAATGAATCACGCAAAAAGACATATCATCAACAAACGAATCGAAGATGGTCATTTGCCTCTCTATAGTTTAGGATTTATGGATACTAAACAACAATATTCTACTTGTGGACTTAATGGTATTTATGAATGTCTTGAAATCTTAGGTTTTGATTTAGTGAAACCAGATGGACAAGATGCACTTGTAGAGATATTATCTACTATAAATAAAGAAGTGGAAAAGTTTCAAGAAAAATTTGGAGCGCCTCATAATATCGAACAGATACCTGCAGAATCAGTGTCAGTGAAATTTGCAGAAAAAGATAGGCTTATGAAATATAATGATAGATATGAAATATATTCAAACCAATTCATTCCATTAAGTATCAATGGAGATTTATTGGATAGAATCTATCTACAAGGAAGATTTGATTCTATGTTCAGTGGTGGTGCAATCTGTCATTTGAATATCGAGCAAAGAATAACTGATGTACGAAAGATTGAAGATTTAATTAAGTTTTCGGCAAAAAAGGGAGTGATTTATTTCGCGATAAATTATAACTTACAGAGATGTAAGAATAGCCACATGAGCGTTGGCAAGAACGAAAAATGCAATATATGTGGAAAGGAAATAACTGATAATTTCACAAGAGTAGTCGGATTCTTGACTAACACAAAGAACTTCAATCCAGTAAGACGAGAAGTAGAATATCCAAAAAGACATTGGTATAAAGATTTGACAGTAAAATGCGAATAGCACGAACACAATTTTCTTTAGAGTTTTCTTCTTTAGAGATTTATATCTCTGGTTGCAAACCACCACATTGTTCTGGATGTTATAATTCAGAACTATGGGATTTCGATTACGGAACAAAACTCAAGAATGAACATTTCGAAACATTTAAATATAAACTAAATAGAGATAATGAATTGTTTAAAAACATATTTATTTTAGGTGGAGAGCCGTTAGACCAAAACATCGAAGAACTTATAGATTTACTTAATTTTTTAAATCAATTCGACAAAAAAATCTGGTTATTCACTAGATATGAAAAAGAACAAGTTGACGAACGAATATTTAAATATGTAGATTATTTAAAAACAGGTAAATATGATAGTTCTTTAAAGACAGAAACTAATATACAATATGGAATAACATTAGCTACAAGCAATCAAAATATATATAAAATAAGGTGTTTAGAAAATGACCAAACTGTATCTATTTACCTCAACAAGCTGTCCGAAATGTCCAGAAGCAAAGAACTTTGTACGAGATAATAAAATAGATTGTAAAATAATAGTGGCGGATGAATCAGATGAAAACATGAAATTTGCAGAAAGTTTCGGTATAATGTTCGTTCCTGCATTTGTTAAAATAAATGACGATGGTAGTTTTCAATTAGTAAAAAAAGAAGAGCTGATTTAAATGGAAACAGAACATTGGTCTGAAATATTGAATACTATTAAGATAGATTCATCACAAAAAACAAAAATAATTGCTGGTAAATTTAATGCTTTGGAAGGTAAACTAAAACTGGAGAAAATCTTTGGTAAAATACCGGACAGTATTTGGGATGTAAGATACGGGGAAAAACTTGATTTATCAGAACGAACTCAACAAAAAATTGTTGAATTACACAGAAACGACACATTAAAAATCTATGATAAATCAACTAGGAACACAAATATAAGATGGAAAGGTGCTATAAGTATTTTTCCAAATCAAATATTAAATCAACTTATAGATTTTTACACAAACGAGGGAGACACAATATTTGATTGTTTTGCAGGACACAATTCTAGGATGGAACCGTCATATCTTAAACGAAGAAATTATATAGGATGGGATTGTTCTAAAGAATTTATGTCGTTTAATAGAGAAGTCAGAGAAAAATTACTTAAATATGGTCATAATAAAACCACAATTAAACTAGTGGAAGGTGATAGTAGATATGCAGACGAACCAGACAATTCTGCAGATTTCATATTTACTTCGCCACCATTTTGGAACCTTGAATATTATGGAGACGAAAAAGAACAATTAGGTAATTTATCGTATGAAGATTTTATAAAAGATATAACATTAATTTATAAACAATGTTTTAGAATTTTAAAACCAGGCAAGTTTTGCATCATAAACGTAAATGATTTCAGAAAAGGTGGTAAATATTATGCATATCACAGTGATACTATACATGCATTGAACGACGCAGGGTTTATACAATATGACACTATTATTATGAAGTATTCGTCTGCTATGCGAAAATGCTTTCCAAACCAAATATTAGAAGAAAAACTAATGCCAAAAATCTTTGAATATTTGCTTGTTTTTTACAAACCACCAGGATACGAACATTCAGCAGTTTATCCCTTTAATAAGAAAACAAGCTAAAATGGCAAATTTGACTGAAGAATTCAAGAAATTATGGAAGAACCAAGTTCCAGATTCCGGATTATTGGTTCCGTTATTGGTTTGGTGCTCGAATAAAGACACGAATATTGAAGAATGTCAAAAGATTAACTCGATGTTTTTTATAGTGGACAAAGATGTTTTGACTCGTAAACTAACTTTAAACAACAAAGTAAGACATTTTATCGCTTATCCTAAAAGTCTTAAAGAAGATGAAAAGACCAAATTCTTTTATAAAGATATAGGAACAAGGTTTAAATGGACAAAAAGAGAAACATTTATAAATGAAGACGTATTAGCTATTGAAAGCTTGAAAGAAATCATAGCTACTGATTTTGCGTATTCTAAAGAAGAACGAAAACTGATAAAGAAACTATAAAATGAAAGCTAACTACTATAAAAATGGTAAGATAGAAGCAATAGACGTAATCGAAGATTGGAATCTTAACTTTCATTTAGGTAATGTAATAAAATATGTTTGTCGTGCTCCATACAAAGATAATGAGTTAGTAGACTTAAAAAAAGCACGTTCGTATTTAGATAGATATATTAAATTTAAAGAAAATAAAATAAGATTAAAATGATTTCATTCTCATTTAAAAAGTGGATTACATAGGGGAATAATAAAATGTTCTTAGTTGAAAGTATACAACACGACAATTTTACAGAACTTATTACATACGCACGAGACGAAAATCGTAAGAAACTAGTTGAATCAATCACAGACTTCAAGCCTTACTTTTATGTTTTAGAATCAGAAGAAGTACCAGAAAACTCTATGATTACTGGCGTTGATTATGGATTTATTAGTATCGACGGTGAGAAAGTTAAGAAAATATTCGTTAATAAATCAAAAAACGTCAAAACTGTAAGAGACATGTTCTCTAAACATTTAGAGGCAGACATCAAATTTGAGAACAGATATCTTATCGATGTGTTGGGTCCGACGAAACCATATGATTTGAATAAATTATACATAGATATAGAAACCAATTCTAATGATACATTTCCAGATTTACAACATCCAAATCAAGAGATAACTGCTATAACTTTGAATGATAGCTTTACTGATATAACATCGACCATTTTGCTGAGTAACGCCAATTGGTCT
>Ga0209575_10000771_pt1 | contig 16080 bp, 12 predicted proteins | sample Medcelwee11metaG_FD_187172 | JGI IMG/M metagenome (GOLD analysis project Ga0209575, IMG submission 187172) | Freshwater pond sediment microbial communities from the University of Edinburgh, under environmental carbon perturbations - Medium... | ecosystem: Environmental > Aquatic > Freshwater >...
CTGCTATGCCAATGAAAATGGCAAGAAACATGTGTCCTGATGCAATAATAATCCGTGGCGACATGGAAGCATACAGCAACTATTCACACATGGTAACAGAGGTAATAGCTGAAAGATCACCGCTTTACGAAAAGTCGTCGATTGATGAGCACTATATTGATATAACAGGCATGGACCGCTTCTATGGTTGCTATCAATGGTCGCACGAACTGCGCCAGAATATTATAAAGGAGACAGGCCTGCCGATATCCATCGGTCTATCGATAAACAAGACCGTATCAAAGATCGCTACCGGCGAGGCAAAGCCAAACGGAGAAGTCGAAGTAAAAAAAGAGATAGTCCTCCCCTTCCTCGATCCGCTCTCAATAAGCAAGATCCCGATGATCGGACAGAAAACTTATCATCTGCTCCGTTCCATGGGAATAGCTACTATTTTCACTTTAAGGAATATCCCGGCTGAAATGCTCGAAAAGCTGATGGGGAAAAACGGTATTGAAGTATGGAAAAGAGCCAATGGAATAGACTCCTCTCCTGTTATCAGCTACTCTGAACAGAAATCAATTAGCACCGAACACACATTTGAAAAAGATACCACCGATCTGACAAGACTTAACCAGCTGCTTGTAAGCATGGTTGAAAAGATAGCTTATGAACTGAGAAAGCAGGAAAAACTTACTTCATGCATTACGGTAAAAATAAGATACTCAAATTTTGATACTCATACACTGCAGAAGCGGATACCATATACCTCTTTTGATCATGTTCTTACAGATATCGCAAAGGAACTGTTTGGCAGACTATACCAGCGGCGCATGCTTATCAGGCTTATCGGTGTACGATTCAGCCACATGGTAAGAGGTGTTCAGCAACTTGACATGTTTGACGACACCCCGGAAAAGATAAGTCTGTATATGGCAATGGACAAGCTCAGAAAGCGTTTCGGAAGTAATGCTGTTCGAAGAGCCGCCGGGGTGATGACAGCTACCGAAAGAGAAGAGAAGTCCCTGAAACAGCTTGAAAACGCCCTTAACGAGCAGAATATGATGGAAGAAAGACTTAAAAAGTATATGATGTACGGGGGGAGATAGAAAAGCACAAAAGCGCAAAGACATAAAGGTATTTATACCGGTCAGTAGCCAGTTTTACCATTGAGCCTTTGTGCCTTTGTGCCATTGAGCCTTTGTGCCTTTGTGCCTTTGTGCCATTTAAATATGTATCTAAACTGCCACACATATTACAGCCTTCGTTACGGAACCATGTCCGCTGAACAGCTTGTGCTGAAAGCTTCTGCTGCCGGAGCTGAAACTATTGCACTTACCGATATCAATAACTCAACAGCGATACCTGAATTTGCAGCAGAATGCATCAAAAACAATATAAAACCTGTTGGCGGTATCGAATTCAGAAATGGTAATGAAATGCTATACGTAGGAATAGCCCGGAACAACAAGGGCATGCGTGAGCTGAATGAATTCCTGTCAAAACACAATTTTGAAAAGAGTACCGTCCCGTTCCCGGCTCCTCAATTCTCAGAATCATATATAATTTATTCACTGACAAAATATCCTGAGCGAAAGCTATTTGAGAATGAACGAATAGGAATAAAAACAGGAGACATCAATAAACTTCTTACACATCCTGCTCCTGACAGAAATAAACTGGTAATTATGCAACCTGTGACTTATGCGGAGAATGATGATATTTTTATTCATAAAAATCTAAGGGCTGTCGATAACAATATCCTTCTCAGCCACCTTAAATCATGGCAATGCGCCGGGGAGAACGAATTTCTCCATTCTCCTGATCATCTCAGAAAAATATTTTCAGAATACCCCTGGATTATTCTAAATACAGATAAATTGATGGAAGAGTGCAGTCTATCATTTGATTATAAAAGTCAGAAAAACAAACAGATCTTTTCACAAAGCAGATATGACGACAGACTGCTCCTCGAAAAACTTGCGCTGGATGGAATGAGATACAGGTATGGAAGTCAAAACAATGAGGCAAAAAAAAGAATCAGACATGAACTTGAGATAATCGATAAACTTGGGTTCTCAGCATATTTTCTTATTACCTGGGACATTATCCGGTACTCCATGGCGCGTGGTTTTTATCACGTAGGAAGGGGAAGCGGGGCAAATTCCATTGTTGCTTACTGCCTGAAAATCACCAATGTTGATCCAATTGATCTAAACCTTTACTTCGAAAGGTTCATTAACCCGAAAAGGAGCAGTCCTCCTGACTTCGATATCGACTATTCCTGGAAAGAGAGAGATGAAGTAATCGATTATATATTTAAAAGGTACGGACAGAGTCATACTGCACTACTGGGAACAATAAACACTTTCAGGGGTAAATCAATAATCAGAGAGCTTGGCAAAGTACACGGACTTCCAAAAGAAGAAATTGATTCACTGATAGATAACCCTTCATCGGAAACAAATCGTAATGAAATAACAAATATTATTTTTTCAACCGGTTACAGGATTGCCGACTTTCCAAATATGAGGAGCATTCATGCCGGCGGCATAATTATCTCAGAAGAACCTTTGTCATGTTATACTGCGCTAGATATGCCTCCCAAAGGATTTCCCACCACTCAATGGGACATGTACACTGCCGAAGAGATAGGTTTTGAAAAGTTGGATATACTCAGCCAGCGGGGCATCGGACATATCCGTGAAAGTGCCGAGATAATTCTCCGCAACCGCTCAGTTGATGTTGATGTCCATGCAATCCAGAAATTCAAAAACGATCCAAAGATCAGAGAACATCTTAAGAGCGGCGAAACAAAAGGTTGCTTCTATGTTGAGAGCCCGTCAATGCGGGGACTCCTGCAAAAACTACAGTGCGATAACTATACAACACTTGTTGCTGCAAGTTCCATTATAAGACCCGGGGTTGCCCGTTCAGGTATGATGAGGGAGTATATTTACAGATTTCATAACCCAAACAATTTCAAGTATTTACATCCGGTAATGAAAGAACAGCTTGAAGAGACCTTCGGTGTTATGGTTTACCAGGAGGACGTGCTGAAAGTATGTCATCACTTCGCAGGACTTGATCTGGCTGATGCTGATACCCTGCGACGAGCCATGAGTGGTAAGTACCGGTCCAAACAGGAGATGAAGCGGATTATCGACAAATTTTTCTCAAACTGCCACGAAAAGGGATATAATGATGAGCTTACAAAGGAGGTATGGAGGCAGATAGAATCATTCGCAGGTTATTCATTTTCAAAAGCACATTCCGCATCATATGCTGTTGAAAGCTACCAGAGTCTCTTTCTGAAGGCCCACTACCCTCTTGAATTCATGGTCGCTGTAATTAATAATTTCGGAGGATTTTACCGTACATGGGTGTATGTTCATGAGGCAAAAAGATACGGAGCAACAATCCACCAGCCATGTGTAAACAAAAGCAATGTAAAAACAACCATTTATGGAACAGATATTTACCTCGGGTTCATTCACATAATGAGCCTCGAAGATAAACTTGCACAAACGATAGAAGATAACAGGCAGGCTGAAGGAGAGTACAGGGATCTCATTGATTTTGTTACCAGGGTCAATCCGGGACTTGAACAGGTTATACTGCTGATCAGGTCAGGAGCATTCAGATTTACAGGGAAGAAAAAGGCAGTATTGCTGTGGGAAGCACATATGCTGATGAAAAGAAGCAAACCTGAACCCATGAGAAAACTATTCTCTACCCCGGTTAAAGATTTTAAGCTTCCGGAACTTGCACGCGATCTGCTCGATGATGCCTATGATGAAATTGAACTTTTTAATTTTCCGGTGTCACTGACATGGTTCGATATGCTTGAAACCTCATTCCGCGGTGAAATAGAGGCACGAGATCTGTTGAAATATGTTGGAAAAAAAATCAGGATGGTCGGTCACCTTGTAACAATTAAATACATCAAAACAGTTAAGAAGGAATGGATGAACTTCGGATGTTTCATTGATAATGAAGGCAGCTTCTTTGATACAACTCATTTCCCACAGTCACTTAAAATATACCCGTTTAAAGGAGCAGGAACATACCTGATACTGGGGAAAGTAGTTGAAGAGTTCGGATATCCTTCAATCGAAGTTGAGAAACTGGCAAAGCTTCCAATCAAGCCTGATAAACGTTATTAACTTTCACCCACCTACCCTCATCACTTTCAAAATTCCCTTAATTGAATGAATTTTCTTCATCATGCCATAGAGAATATCATTATTTGGCACCATAAGATTAAGCTGACCTTCAAACATTCCGTCCTCCATGTTATAGTTAAAAGTCCTGATACTCAAATTATAACCAGAGATCACATCAGCAATTTTGTTAACAATTCCGACATCTTCGACGCCAGTGATCTTTATTGAAGCAATTAAGGAAGTGCTGCTCTTTGTCTTCGACCAGCGGACAGATATCACCCGGTAAGGATATCTTTCCATCATATTATGGGCATTTGGACATCCTTTTCTATGAATCTTTATGCCCTCCGAGATTGTAACAAAACCAAAAACAGCATCACCAAAAACAGGATTGCAGCATTTTGCCAGGCGGTAATCGAGTCCTTCTACCCGGTCCTGAATTATAAGAAAATCAGAAGATTGTACATCAACAGGTTCTTTTTCTGGCAGAGTGACAGGTGAGATTACAGTATCTGCAGGGGCTTCTTTCAGAAGAATGTCTTTTATTTCAAGAAGCTCGATCTTGCCGGTTTCAATAAGAAAATAGAGATCCTGTGCTGTTTTGAAATTATAATGGTTGATCAGTTTTTGTATTACTGCATCACCATAGGGAATTTTCCAGTTCTTAAGACGTCGCATAAGAATCTCCTTGCCTTCAGCTGCTGCTTTAGACCTCTCCTCGTTCAGAACCTGCTTAATTTTGGATTTAGCTTTATTTGTAACGACAAATGAGAGCCAGTCTTGTTTTGGCTTCTGATTCTTTGATCTGATAATATCTACATGGTCGCCATTCTGCAAAACATACCTGATTGTAACATTTTTGCCATTAACTTTTCCTCCCACACATGATGCTCCAACAGCAGTATGAATATCAAATGCAAAATCAAGGACTGTTGCTCCAGCTGGCAATTGTCTCAGATCTCCTTTTGGTGTAAATATAAATACCTCATCAGTATATAAGCCTGAACGTACCTGGTCAAAAAATGTAGTTTCCTCTTTGTCAGATGATTCAAGGATTTCTCTCATTTTAGATAGCCAGGTATCAAGGCCTCCTTCTCCTTTGATTCCTTTATATTTAAAATGTGCAGCAAGTCCTTTTTCGGCAATCTCATCCATCCTTTTGGAGCGGATCTGAACTTCCACCCATCTGCCCCTCGGGCCGACAACTGTAGTATGTAAAGATTCATAACCGTTTGATTTGGGAACTGATATCCAATCACGAAGCCTGCTGGGATTCGGCTGATAAAGATCAGTTACAATTGAATAGGCTCTCCAGCAATCTGATTTTTCATTTTCACCCTCACTATCGATAATAATTCTAACTGCAAAAAGATCATAGACTTCTTCAAACTCCACACCTTGCTTTTTCATTTTAAGCATTATGGAATGTATTGATTTAGTGCGACTTTTAATTATAAATCTAAAGTTCAGCTTTTCCAGTTTATCCTGAAGTGGATTAGAGAAGTCACGTATGAGTCTGTTCCTTGATGCACTTGTCTGTTTCAGTTTTCCTTCTACAAATGAATATTGTTCCGGTTCAAGATATTTAACGGAGAGATCTTCCATTTCCGATTTAATATTGTAAAACCCAAGCCGGTGTGCCAGCGGAGCATAAAGGAAATATGTCTCTGATGCAAGTGGTAATTTATCTTTTTCAGGAGCATTTTCAAGGTTACGCATGTATTCAAGACGCTCTACCAGTTTTATAAGAATTACCCGAACATCATCAGCAAGACTCAGTAATAGTTTACGAAAATTTTCAGCCTGGAAAGAAGAGGTCATTGATTCAATACCAGATATCCTTGAAAATCCGTTAAGTATCTCAACAGTTTTCTTACCAAACTCATTTTCAAGGTCTTTAGAGTTGGCATCAAGAGTATTAAATGAATCGTGAAGAAGAGCTGAAATAATTGAGGTAAATCCAAGTCCCAGCTCACCTGCTATTATGTTGGCGACTGAAAGTGCATGCAAAATCTTAGGTTCGCCTGTAATTGTTACACTCTCTCCATAGGACTTTATTGCAAGATCCAGTGCGTGGCGGATCTTTGGTATATCTTCCGTAGATACCGTGTTTCTTGCCACTTTCAACAATGCCCTGTATCCCTTTTGAATTCTTTCCTGTTCCACTTTTAACCTCTATAAGAATTTGAAATTCTGCAAGTAAACAAATAATATCTAACAATAAAAAAAGTCCCTGACAAAAAAAATCCCCGGTTCTTTTAGAATTCCGGGGATTTCATTTATGTTTTTCAGTATTATCTGAATGAGATCCCCAGTCCTGTTGAAATAACATTATATTGTGCCCTGGTGTAATCAGCATGGATTGTTATCACAGCGAGTTTAATCCTGAATCCGATATTTGCCCTTAGCCCTGAAAAATTCTTAATATCTATTTTATCAAAAGTATCACCGCTTAACACTCCGCTGTCATTATACTCAGCATATGGGGCTGCTGCCACAGGAGTTACAACTGAAGGGGTAGGAAAATTTCCTGAAAGTTCAATTAGAGTCTTGGTTTTGCTGTATCCCACACCCCCGTAAAAAGAGATTATTGGAAGATTGACAGATGCTATTGCACTGATATTCAAAGCTTCAACAGTGGCCCCCAGGTTCTGGTCACTAAAATCAACCATAGGATCAATTGTTGTATAATTCCATGCTACCATTGGGTCAGGCATTAAAAGCAGAGGAACATTTCCATTGAGACGAGTATAACCTGCAAATATTGAAGCATCAATTGGTAATAATTCATTCCCAGGAATATACTGCATTATGCTGTGCATTAATCCCACACCCCATAATGAGATATCACCATCTTGTATTGGGAGTCGGGGAATGAATCTTCCCTTGACCTCTGTTCCAAATGGAAGTCCGATTCCCACCTGAATGGTTGGAACCGGAATATATCTCCAGTTAGAACCTCCGGGAGTTGTAAAAGAAGCCAGGGTAACATCTGTTGGTATATCTTTGAATGTCATATTAACCCCTCCATCTTTTGGTCCGGCAATTGTAGGAGTCATACCGGTCCCGGAAAGAGAATTAGAGAGCCCGATGGAGGAGATATCAAATGTTTGTGCAGACTCAGGAACAATCCCAACATTAAAAGCGGTTGTAATGTCAAAACCACCAAGTTTATGAGGTTTTGCAGTATTGTACCAGCTTCCATTCAGCCCTGCGCCAAAAGCATTTGCCCATGGTGTAATATAAGCTTCTATAAATTTGACGCCATCAGCAGGAGCACTTCTTAAAAAATCTACATTATTTAACTGTGAAAATGCCGATGATGAAATGAGAAGGCCAGTGATTATCAATGCAGGAATTCGTTTCAATAGTAGTCTGTTCATGATTATCTGATTTTATTATAACTTGAGTACAAATATAGAAAAAAATGAATTCTGTAGTCATTAAATGAATAGTGACATCTATATTGATATAACAAAATCAGGTTCGGAAAGGTTGCATCAAAAAGATATATCTTTAAATCACTTACCAGGCTTTTTATCCTCAACTTTTTCCAGTTGCTCAAGTTCTTCAATTCCAATTGTGTTTGAAAGCTGTGCTATCTCTTTCAGATTAAGGTCTCCGCGTATTGAAATAAGTGCATTACCATCATCTCCCCCTGAAATGACAAGCAGTTCAGAAATAATATTATCCTTTTCGAGGATTAAAAATTTAGTAACTTCCCGACCCTCCTTTACTACCATAAGCTCCTCATATACTGACATATCGAGTTTTTTACTTAGTTCAATGTACAGGTCTACTTTCGGGATTGCCAAAGAGTCATTCTCTGTTAATATTCTAATGGACTTAATGCGACGAAGGATATTGTCGGGATTACCCTCTTTGGTTTCCAAGCCTGCAAGCATGCTAAGCATCCTGCCAGAAATGTAAACGGACGTAAATCCTTCCTTTTCAGAGTACCTATTGAAGATATCATCAACTGGATTTGTCTGGGCTTTAATTACCGCTGTGATTAGGATTGCAGCTATGAAAAAAAATGTTTTTTTCATCTTGTAAATTATTTATTATTATTTGTATTATTTGTCTGAATTTCGGCTTCTGAAAGTATGTCGAAGACCTGTATCTGCATTAAGCCTGCAGCAATCATTGAAGTTGACTTATCTATTGATTCAAGACTTGTCAGTGTTGCATTGCTGAGCCTTGTAAGAGGCTCTAATTGATTTGTGTTTTTATTGATCTTTAAAGAAATACTGTTCAGAATCTTCATAGTTTCCTTATATGCAATCCGGGGATCAGAGAAAGTATCCCTTGGCTCTTTATTCTGAAAAAACACAAAGTATGATCCTATCAGTAACAGGAAAGTAGCTGCAACGCTGATTAGTGAATAAAGAGTTCTTCCTGAAATTCGTTTTTTATGGTTCGCAACACTTTCTTCAATAGTATTGAGAATCCTCTCCTCAAGATCATCTGAAGGCTCAGCGTATAATTCAGACTCCAGGTAGTGACAAAATATATCCCTCTCAGTCTCATAACCAGGAATAATATTACTACCTGAGAAGTAAATCCGGAGAATCTCCTCCTCCTCTACAGATGAGGTGCCATCATAATACCGGTCAATTAGCTGTTTTAATCTTTCCTCGTTCATAATTATATTTCAGATATTTTTCTTTAATAATATGACGTGCCCTTGATAGAGTGACCCTGAGAGTATTTATATTAATATTATTCTGATTTGCCATCTCCTCGTATGATAATCCGTAAATCTCTCTTTGTTTTACAACCTCCCTTAAAGATTCCGGAAGGTCATCAATAATTGAATTAAGAATTTCAGCAGTTTCTGATTTCACCATTTGTTCATCAGGTGAAGGGGATAGTTCCCGATTCATGATTTCCAACCCATCTTTCTCATTATCAATAAATTTCCGTTTCCTGAGCATATCCAGGCATTTATTTTTAGTGATGATTACAGCAAGAGCCCCGCAATCATCATAATTATCCAGTTTCTCTTTCATCATCCACATTTTCAGGAAAACTTCCTGTACCACATCTTCTGCCTCCTGTTTATTTTTAATTATCCTGAAAGCAATAAAAAATAGCTTACGGTAATTATTATGGATTATATCGTTGAAAGTTTCTCTGGTCATAAGGAGAAAAAGAGAGTCAAGGTATCTGACAAATATAAGAACAACAGCTGTTATTTATGCACAGAAAGAAGATTAAGGTCATGATTCATTTTTACATCAGATGAGAAATCTTTTGCGTCATTCTTAGTCAGGTTTCCTTTGATCTGGATCAGGAGATTGTCTTTTCCACCTCCTATCAGAAGGAATTCGCGGATTTTGTTTCCTTCAGGTCTCACAAGCATAATCAAATCCTGATCCGACTTTTTCACTCTCATAAACTCTTCGTATTGGTCCATATCAATATCCCGGATAACCATATTGAAAAAATTTTCAATATTCAAATTATCATCATCCTGTGCAAGCAATCTGATCTCAGTAACTCTGTCAGACCAGGAGTCAGTGCCTTCTTCATTTTCACAGGAATTGATAAGCTTTAAGATATTCCCATTTACAGTAAGTGTTACAAATCCTTCATTCCCTGAATATTTATCAAAAAGTCGGTCAATCGATCTCTGACCTGATGCAGAGATTACAAATAATGTCAGTGCCAGAGTAACAAACAATCTTCTCATAATTATAGAAATTAAGTTAATAGAAACAGTTTTATTAAGAAGACGTTTGAATGCGAATTGCATTACAGGAAAATTCAGAAATTTTCAGACTAATTAAGATAAGTCATAAATAATATCAAATTATCTGACCGGGGAGTCAGGTTCTTCAGACATAGCTTTGTAATAGCTCCAATCCACCAAACCCGGAATGATCCTTTGAAAAAGTGCTGTAAATCTACCCTCCCATGTGAGTATCTTGTTCCTTTTTTTCTTTCTGATACCTTTAATAACCCATTTAGCGACATACTCAGGAGTCATAAGATTTTTCTCTTCCCTTGGCGATTTACCCTGTTCCATACCTGTGGCTGTAAGAGCATGAATTCTTATGTTTGATGCTGTAAAACCTGGCGCTATAATCATTACATGAAGGCCCTTTTTTAAATTTTCAATTCTTATTGTTTCCAAAAACCCATGAATTGCAAATTTTGATGCTGAATAACCTGTTCTGCCTGGCAACCCATGGAATCCTGCAATAGAGGAGACACCAACAAGCGATCCTTTATTTGCAATCAGGTAAGGAAGGGCATATTTTGTGCAATATACTGTTCCCCAAAAATTTATGTTCATTAAGGTATGGAGGACTTTCAGATCGACATTAATGAAAGAAGCTCTCATTGAAATACCAGCATTATTTATTAGGATATTAATTGTTCCGTACCTTTCAACACATTTTTCAACAAGCCTGCGGCAATCAGATTCAACACTTACATCTGTCTTTATGAAGCTGGCTTCAAGACCTCTTCCTTTAATATCCTCCACTATTTTAATCAGTTTTTCCTCAGATCTGGCAGCCAGCATAACTTTACTACCTTCAGCAGCAAACTTGCGTGCTATTGCTTCTCCAATTCCTGAAGAAGCACCTGTAACTATTACAACTTTGTCTTTAAAACGCTGATTCATAAACTAATTCTTAATTGTTCATTACTGCCACGGTATCTTATTTTAATACAATTGTGATTACATAGTCGTCTATCAAAGTTACAAGTAAATCCGAAATAAAATCGGATTAGTTTTATAACGTAAATGATGTTTAGGCTGGATATAACTGCGCAAGATAAAAAAAGAGGAATCATGAATAATTCCTCTTTAGCACTATGTGATCTAGCTGGGGCTCGAACCCAGGACCCCATCCTTAAAAGGGATGTGCTCTACCAGCTGAGCTACTAAATCATAATTACATTACAAAAGAACCAAGAACTCTTAGAAAAATGCATAATTTTCATGCAATTCTACTCAATTTTTGCGAGTGCAAATGTATGATAATTTTGAAATATTACAAAAGATATTTATTTTTTTGCACATGTTAATATTAATTACGCATCTGGTTCGGAATTTAATTACAATAACAGACCTCCGAAAGAGGGATTCCATAAATTATCGTTCATACTGAAAAATACTACTCAAAATGGAAGTAATTTACCGGAAAAAATTTGTAAATAAACCAGATCAAAGGCTTTAATAGTACTGAGCAGTAAAGCATTCGACCTGTAACTGGATTCATGAACTGGTAAAAGACCTGAAAAATACTTTTATTTCGACAGTACAGGAATCTGCCGGTTAATAGATTCCTCAAGTGAAATAAGAGTTTCAGTACGTACTATACCTCCAATATTCTGGATCTTTTCAGTAAGGATGTCTTTAAGATGCTCATTATCTCTGGTATAGACTTTTATAAATAATGAGTAATTTCCTGTGGTATAATGACATTCAATAATCTCCGGAATATCTCTGAATTTTGTTACAACATCGCGAAAATGTCCCGGATGTTCCAGAAAGATTCCAATATATGCGCATGTTTTGAAACCGACAAGAACCGGATCAACTTTGAACTCTGATCCTCTTATTACACCTATTCGCATAAGTCTTTGAACTCTCTGATGTATAGCTGCACCTGAAACTCCGCATTCTCTGGCTACTTCAAGGTAAGGGATCCTGGCATTCTTTGTAATTATGTCCAGTATTTTCCTGTCAAGATTATCGATCAATAAATTTTCTGCCATTACAATAAGCGCTGATTAATGAATTGATAATTAAAAGTTGAATCTCTAAAAAAATCAAGGAAAAGATATAGATAATTATCCGGATATCCAAGAAATAAAAATAATGGTGATAAACAAATATGGAGATATAATATTTTAATGTGGTTTGTTGATTAACCCTATTATTTCCCTGATATCTGAAAGACCTTTTTCGGTAAGGTAGTTTTCAATTCCTTCCAGAATTTTCACTGAGGCCATGGGATCAATGAATGATGCGGTTCCGACCTCTATTGCTGATGCCCCGGCCAGAAAAAATTCAATAGCATCATCAGAATTCATTATACCACCAATTCCAATCACAGGTATAGTTACTGCTTTAGCAACCTGCCATACCATTCTCAACGCAACAGGTTTCACAGCCGGACCTGAAAGTCCTCCTGTAGTTGTAGCAAGGGCAGGCTTCATCTTTCGAATATCAATAGCCATTCCAAGCAAAGTGTTAATAAGCGATATTGAATCAGCTCCCTCCTCTTGAGCAATCAGTGCAAAATCTACAATATTGGTAACATTCGGAGAGAGTTTTACAATCAGCTTTCGAGGGTAAACTTTTCTCACAGCCTTTATTACTTCGCGGGCAGAATCAGGATTTGTACCAAAAGCCATTCCTCCCATTTTTACATTAGGACAAGAGATATTCAACTCAATTGCAGGAATCCCATTTAGCTTCCCAAGCCTTTCAGCAAGAGTAACATAGTCGTCAATGTAACTTCCGTTAATATTTACAATTACATTAGTTTTATATTGAACCAGCGCAGGATAAATATTCTTTTCAAAATAATCTATCCCTTTATTCTGGAGTCCAACAGAATTCAACATTCCTGAAGGAGTTTCAGACATCCTGGGATAAGGATTTCCTTCCCTGGGTTCAAGGGTAGTACCTTTAACAATGATGCCTCCTAATCTTGAAACATCAAGGAAATCATCAAATTCCGACCCATATCCGAAAGTGCCAGATGCTGTAAGTACAGGATTTTTAAAATGAAGATCGCCTATTTTAAAATCAAGTTTTACCATTTCAGATCTTTTGTATTAAAAACAGGACCGTCAATACAAGTGCAAAGATTTCCTTTTACAGTATCAACAACACAGCAAAGACAGGCGCCTATTCCACATCCCATAAGGTTTTCAAGTGATACTTCACATTCTATATTAAATTTTCTGCTATAATCTGCTATTGCCTTCATCATCTGATCAGGTCCACAGCAATAAATCCGGTCATATTTTTCAGAAGATAATATAGAATGGCTGGTAATGAAACCTTTCTCACCCTGAGATCCATCTTCTGTCGTAAGGAAAACCCTGCCCAGATCTTTATATTCATTAAATTCGATTATCCTTTCAGTATTTCTGAATCCCAGAAGAACATCCGGATGAAATCCTGCTGATAATAAATATTTTCCAAGAAATAAAAGTGGAGCAATACCACATCCGCCACCTGCAATAAGAATATTCTGACCAGCCTGAGGCATACTGAATGAATTGCCAAGAGGATAAATAATATTCAAATCATCACCAGGCATAAGTCTGGAAAGAGTCTCTGTACCTTTGCCTGCAACCTGAATCAGAAGTTTCATCGAATTCTGTCCATAATTTACGTCGTGGACTGAAATTGGGCGGCGCAGAAATGTTTCGGGACTTCCATCCACTTTAACCTGAACAAACTGGCCTGGTCTCATTTCCGGAATTTTTACTTTACCGGATAGCTCAAGGACAAAGAAATCCTTATTAAGACGCTTATTTTCAACTATATTAAGGGATTCTATCCGTTTTGTCATTATCAGGATGTTTGTCCAAAGATAATTTTAATCATGAATTTCATGAAATTTTAGATTGAAATTCATTCCTCAGATATCAAAACAATATTTACCTCTACTTTTGCCCTGGAAAATACTCCCTGAAGCTGCTATTCTTATAAAACCAAACAATTTTTTCAACCTCTGATTCATTTTCAGTTTCTGAGATTTCTGTTCCTGGAGTTTTTAAAGTGTTTTTGGCAGGGCTGGGCGACTTTTCAACAGAAAAAGAGACAGATTCCTTCTCAGGAATAAAGGATTCATCAAATAGCTTCTGCATAGTAGCCTCTTTATATATACCACCCTTTCCAAATAAAAGCCATTCGGATGATAAATATGGATATTTTTCCAGCATTTTCAGAACAAAATCAAGACTTGGATTATTCCTTCCAGAAAGAATATGAGAAATTCCAGAAGGTTGTACACCTATTTCTTCTGCAAGTTGTGCTGATGATTTATTTTCCGATTTCAGAAATTCAATTATTCTCTCTTTCATAAGTAAAATATATGAGTTACAAATGTAAATATAATATAAATTACTCATGTAACATTTAAACATTACATTTGTAATTAATAGGTATTTCAATCAGGTTTAGTATTAATACAATAATTATATATTATTGATATGCAATACTTTAGATAAGCCATTTATATGAAGTACTAGTAGAGTTTAGTTCTATATAAATATGATATAGAGCAAATTAAATGAATTTTCTAATTAATTTTCTGGTTTATTAACTGATATTAATTGAAAAGCTTCCATGATTAAATGAGATTACACATTTAAAAGTACTGATATTATGCAAATTAAAAGTAGTGTGCTATTAATATTCGAAATAGTTACGCTTGTAATGATAAATAGCTTAAATACCTGATTACAGATGTATATTTACTGTCATTCTGACTTGGTTACAAATGTAAACCGAGCGAATTTCACTCTTTGGATTGCATAAAAATAAGCTGGAATAAAATCTGTTTGCTCAGAACTGATTTCCTGAAGACTTCCCTCCTCTTGTTTCAAATATTAAAATGTGGATGGCTTCAGGTGTTAGAAAAATCATGATCAGACCATTCATAATATTTGATTATGTTTGTATAATCAGTATTATTATTTTCAATTATGTCGATAAGTACGCCAACCTCCGGATCAGAAGGTAAGAGCAATATTAAGGTCAACAAGGTTCCCCGGCAGTACATGCTCTTTTTACTTATTTTTTTATTTTTTGTTTCTCTACTTTCAGTTTTAAACCACTATAATATTTTCAGCATTGATAAAACTGTTATTTTGATTTCAAGATGGATCGCCATTTGTTTTATCGTAGGCTATGCAGTATATAAAAGATCTCTAACGACCTGGATACTCATAAGTATGATTCTTGGAGCTGAATTTGGTCATGACTTACCTCAGATTGCGGTTAAACTACAGGTAATCAGCATGATTTTTCTACGACTGATAAAAACAATAATTGCACCGCTCCTTTTTGCGACCCTGGTTGTCGGGATAGCAGGACATTCTAATCTAAAACAGGTAGGTCGCATGGGTTGGAAATCACTGGTCTATTTCGAGATAGTTTCGACAATTGCTCTCTTTATAGGTTTACTGGCAATTAATGTAAGTAAGGCAGGAATCGGAGTTAAGATTCCAGAGATTGTCAGCCAGGCAAATATAACCCCTGTTAATCCGACCAGTGGGACTGATATGATCCTTCATATTTTTCCTGAAAATATTGCAAAATCAATTTATGAAGGTCAGGTTTTACAGATTGTTGTATTCAGTATTATATTCGGGATTGCAGTAGCATTGATAAAGGAGAAGTACAAAAATCCAATGCTCAGGTTTGCTGAATCTCTTGCTGAGACAATGTTTAAATTCACTCAGTTAATAATGTACTTTGCACCAATTGCCGTGTTTGCAGCGATTGCTTACAGCATTGGGCACATGGGCATTGACATACTCTTCAATCTTTTTAAACTACTTGCTACACTTTACGTTTCTTTAATAATTTTCTTACTTGCAGTACTGCTTCCGATTGCACTGATATTTAAAATTCCTGTAAGAAAGTTTATAAATGCTGTTTCCGAACCTGTAGCCATTGCATTTGCTACAACCAGTTCAGAATCAGCACTTCCAATTGCCATGGAGCGTATGGAAGAGTTCGGAGTTCCCAGAAAAATTGTTGCTTTCGTAATGCCCACAGGTTATAGTTTTAATCTCGATGGAACGACACTGTATCTATCCCTTGCCACTATCTTTGTTGCTCAGATATCCGGTATTCATCTACCCATTGAAAAGCAACTTTTAATTGTATTTACGCTTATGCTGACGAGCAAGGGAGTAGCTGGAGTACCGAGGGCATCACTTGTAATTC
>Ga0209575_10000775_pt1 | contig 16029 bp, 14 predicted proteins | sample Medcelwee11metaG_FD_187172 | JGI IMG/M metagenome (GOLD analysis project Ga0209575, IMG submission 187172) | Freshwater pond sediment microbial communities from the University of Edinburgh, under environmental carbon perturbations - Medium... | ecosystem: Environmental > Aquatic > Freshwater >...
ATTCTCACCCCCGGTTGAGGGTAGATACATTGGCTGGTATGCCCTTGCCTCGGGTTATGATGGTTTTCTGCGCTGGGCGTATGATGCCTGGCCCGGTGATCCTATGAGAGATGCCCGGCATACGCTGTGGCCGGCCGGCGATTGCTTTCTAGTGTACCCTGGAGGGAACAGTTCAGTACGGTTCGAGAAACTGAGAGAGGGTATAGTTGATTATGAGAAGATCATAATATTAAGAGAACTTACTTCCAGATCGACAAATAAAAGAGCGAAAGAATTAATGAAGGACCTTGAAGCACATCTTGCCACTTTTATTCAGGACCGTGATTATAATAAGCGGACATATGATGCTGCCGCGATGACCAAGGCCATTCAAAAAGGAAGGAAATTAATCAATGAATTAACCGACGAAGTAAGACATAATCAATAAGGTCAGTGGTTGACTGTAATAGCTGGTGACCTGGACCATATTGATCGGAAAGAAAATATAAAAGATTGACAATCATGAAACGTAAAGATTTTATTAAAAGCTGCGGAGTAATCGGGACAGCCGCTGTAATTGCTCCTTTTGGTGTCAGTGCAGTAGCTCAGGGTTCAATCAGGGATAAAAGAATCAGAGTTGCTGTTATCGGATGCGGTAGTGTTTCCGGTGTGTACCTGCCTCATCTCACCAAATCACCATATGTTGAGGTGGTGAGCGTTTGCGATATCAAACCGGAAAGGGCGAAAGCACGTGCCGAACAGTTCAATGTGCCAAACCAGTATCCGCATATCGACCTTATGCTGGCAGGGGCTGATTTCGACCTGATGGTCAACCTTACCGATATGCAGGAACATGGAAGACTAAACAGATTAGCGCTTTTAAAGGGCAAAAACATCTGGAGTGAAAAACCATTGGCCAATTCTTACAGTGAAGGTCTTGACCTTTTACAACTGGCTAAAAAACAGGGTGTCAGAATTTGGGGAGCACCTGCTGTAGTTAACAGTCCCCAGTTTGCTTTCATGGCCGGACAAATAAATGAGAAAAAGCTCGGAACAGTTGCTGCAGCGCACGCCCATTACGGCCATTTAGGGCCGACCTGGTCAGCATTCTTTTATGAAAACCTGGGTGGCAGCATGCCTGATTTAGGAGTGTACAATCTTTCTACCCTGACGGGCCTGCTCGGGCCGGTCAAGTCAGTTACGGCAATGCTTAATATTCTTACCCATCAACGTATGGTTGACGATAAAGGTAAAATAACGGTTGAGGCAGAAGATAATGCAAGTATTCTGTTGGAACATCACAGCGGTGCCATTTCACACGTTATGTGCGGATTTAACTATTTTGACCCTTACGGACATCAGGGAACGGGCCAGGATAAGCCAACCGTGTCGCTTGTAGGCACCAGGGGAGCGATGCACCTTATCGGGTATGACTGGATGCCCTTTGCTGTTGAAATGGCCACAATTGACCATGAAGAACCACAGCGGTTCTCTACAGATCCGGGCTCTTATGTCTGGCAGGAGGGTGCTTCGGTAATATGTGAAAGCCTTGTTACAGGCATGGAACCCCTGATAAATGCTGAGCATTCATTGCATGTGCTTGAAATAATTGAAGCAGCACGCAGATCACAAAATGAGGGCGCCAGGATACAGCTCGAATCAGTTTTTCCGTATCCGGTAATTAAATAAAACTGAAGCTGATAATTATTAAGGATCTGCAGCAATAAAAAACGGAGCCTGTTTACCAGGGCTTGTTTTGACAAAAGTAAAATGTATAAATAGTAATTTATTTACTCTGCGGATGAAATGAAAGATCATAAACTACCGGCCCAAATATTAATACGATAATATGCTACGGTACATCTGTATACTTATTGTTTTGACCGCAACAGGCTGTTTGCAGAATAAAACAAAACCAGATCTTTCAATTCATGAAAACAAAAATAGGTTTGGAGTTCTGACATTTAATATGTGGCTTGGAGGCGAGGCCGGACAACAACCCCTCAGTAAATCGGTTGAGGTGATCAGAGCCTCAGGGGCAAAGCTGGCAGGCTTGCAGGAGACTTACGGATACAACGCTGATGGGACAACCCACGATAATGCAGCAAAAATTGCTGCGATACTTGGTTGGAACTATCTGGACCAGGGAGGTTATGGTATTTTATCTGAATCTCCGTTTCTGGATACTGCTTCGGCAAAAATGGGTGTCAAAATTAAGATTAATGACGACAGGTTTGTCTGGTTCTTTAATTGCCACTTGAATTACATTCCTTACCAGCCATATCAGCTGGCAAGTAAAAAATACGGCGATTTCCCGTTTATATCAAGCGAAAAGGAAGCTGTTTTCTATGCTGATTCGGCACGGGGAGCCCAGGTAAAAGAATATGTAAAAGAGATTCAGGAAAAACTCAGGGAAGGTTTACCGGTAATTTTAACCGGCGATTTTAATGAACCTTCATTTCAGGACTGGACGCAAAAGGCAGTTGAAAACAACTTGTGCCAGTTAAAAGTGCAATGGCCTGCAACTAAAGCTTTTACAGACATCGGAATGGCTGATGCTTTCCGTGTTTTTTACCCTGATGAGGTTCAGAATCCCGGAAAAACCTGGTCATCGATCAATTCCCCGGGTGAAATCCACGACAGGATCGATTTTATCTTTTTTAAAGGTGATCAGCTGAAAGTTACCGGAGCCGGAACTATTGGTCCTCCGGACGTAAAGTCAGGAATTGAAATTCAGGATTACCCGTCGGACCATCGGGCTGTAAGTGTAAATTTCCTGTGGAAGAAATGATGCAGATAACTCACAACTGAAAAATCCGGAGTAACCCATGAAACGAAATTATCTTCTGATCATACTTGTCTTCCTGATATTTTTTGCCATTTCTTTTTTGACTAATATCCTTGGCTCCATTAATCCCAATGTCAGTGACAGCTTTTCTTTGACGGGAACAATGACCGGCTTGCTTCCGTTTTCATTTTTTATTGCTTATGCCTTGATGTCAATTCCATCCGGAATGATTGTCCAGAAATACCATGAAAAGAAGAGCTTAGTTATTGCGTGGTCTCTTGCTTTTGCGGGAGCACTGTTATTCTCATTTTTCCCTACATTTCCGGTTTTTCTTTGTTCACTGTTTCTTATGGGAAGCGGAATGACACTTTTACAGGTTGCAATATACCCCTTGCTCAGAGTGTCCGGAGGGGAAGAGCATTTTGCCTTTAATTCCGTAATAGCCCAGCTGGTATTTGGAATTGCCTCGTTTATAAGTCCGTTTTTCTATTCATACCTGGTTACTAATCTGAGCAACCAGCAAACTCATAATGGATTATTTATTAAGATCATGGCCTTCCTGACACCCTTTCAGTTGCCCTGGACATCAATTTACTGGATTTTTGCCTTTGTAAGCCTCCTGATGATGACGGTCATTCTTTTAATTCGCTTCCCTAAGGTTGTACGGAAGGAGGATGAAATTGTCGGAGCATGGGAAACTCATTTGAATTTATTCAGACAAAAAACTGTCATACTTTTCTTTCTGGGGATTTTTACCTACGTGGGATTAGAACAGGGAATTGCAAACTGGATATCTGAATTCTTACGAACCTATCATGGGTTTAAACCCGAAACAGAAGGTGCTGCCACCGTAGGCCTTTTTTGGGGCCTGATGACCATCGGTTGTATTTTTGGACTTATCCTGCTGAAGATTATTGACAGTAAAATTGTATTGCGCATTTTTACTGCCGCCGGCTTTGTCTTCCTGACATTCGCACTTTTCGGCAACGCCAGAATTGCTTTGCTTGGATTTCCTGCAATGGGTTTTTGTCTATCGGTGATGTATGCCATTATCTTTTCACTTGCACTGAACAGCGTTTCAAAATATCACGGTTCATTAGCAGGAATTTTGTGTACTGCAATCGCGGGGGGTGCAATCTTCTCTTTGCTGATCGGAAAGTTGAAAGACCTCATCGGACTGCAGGCAGGAATGATGATATTGTATTTACCGTTAGCTTATATTCTGTTTCTGAGTTTCCTGGCAAAGCCACTTATTAAAAATGAGATAATAAAAAGAAAATCAACATCTTAATAATTTAATTCATAATCTATGGAAAGAATTGTAACCACGTGGCAAAAAATCGATCCAGGATTTATGTCTGTAAAAGTTTTTTACGTATTAAACTGATTAATTATTGAACATGAACAACAGAGTTATTGCTGCAATCCCGGGAATAGTTTTAGAGCTTCAGCAGAAGAATGTCAGTGATATAAACGCCTTCCTTGGATTTGATGCATCTATTGATAATATTGTAAGGGTCGCTAAAAACAAAAATGAATTTTATGCTGACAGCCGCCAGTTTGGCGAGTTCCTGATAAGCCACGAGAAAACCAGTTGTGGAATTGAGCTTAGAACTCAGCAGTCTAAAATTGGCGGGAATATGGTCATTACAGGAAATGCCCTGGGGAACCTTGGTATGAAGGTCACATGTGTTGGTACTTTCGGTCTCCCGGAAATTTTGCCTGTTTTCCACTCCATGTCAGGCAACTGTATGTTGTATACTGTCGGAGAACCAATAACCGCGACAGCTCTGGAATTTAATGATACAAAAGCGATAATGTTCGATCCGGATCCCTATGATAAACTTACCTGGGATGTAATTAAAAACCATTTGGGGACAGACCGTATTAAAGAACTGATCTCCGGGAAACAACTGGTTTCCTTTTTAAACTGGAGCGAAATTGAAAATTCATCGCTTATCTGGAAAGGAATTCTGGATGAAATATTACCTTCAGCAATACCCTCAAAAGAACATCCCTGGTTCCTCTCCGACTTTTCAGACTGTACGCGCAGATCGAAGAAAGAAATACTTTTTGCAATCGCTCTATTAAATGAATTCAGAAAATATTTCAAAATATTAATCAGCCTGAACCAGAATGAGGCCGATTTAATCCTTGGGGCGCTTGATCTTCCGCCAAACGACCCGGATGAACATATTATTGAAAAGCTGTTTACCGAATGCCATGCTGATGTATTGGTTATTCACCGGACACAGGATGCCATAGCTTTTGATGGAGTTACTTTTCAAAAATGTGATACTTTCTACTGTGAAAATCCCACTTTGTTGACCGGAGGAGGAGATAATTTCAATGCCGGTTTGTGTTTATCCCGGTTTTTCAATTTTAACCTGTTTCAGTCTTTAGTTTTTGCTAATTCTGTTTCCGGCTATTATGTGAAAACCGGGACAAGTCCAGATATTGCCAGTCTTATTGAATTTTTGAAACAACATAATCTGACTCAGGTTTGACTACCTGTTCACTGACTCCGGTTGTATAAACAATAAACAGCGAAAATGGAAATTGAAATTCTGGATAATACTGACGTACTGGGCAATAAAGCAAGTGACCTTATATGTCATGAACTTGAAATTAAGCCTGATTTGCTTTTATGCGCAGCAAGCGGTTCATCCCCCTTAACTGCTTACAAACTTTTAGCAGAAAAATATAAGGAAAATCCGAAGTTATTCAAGAAGCTTCGAATATTAAAGCTGGATGAATGGGGCGGCATCTCTATGGATGATCCTCAATCATGCGAAATGTTTCTTCAGGAGAACATTGTGCACCCTCTGCACGTGAGTTCCGACCGTTATATTTCATTTCACAGCAATCCTGAAAATCCTGAAGATGAATGTACCAGGATTGCGGCATATTTAAAACATAATGGACCTATCGATACCTGTGTCCTCGGAATGGGATTAAACGGGCATATTGCATTCAATGAGCCCGGAAATTTTCTTCAGCCGCATTGTCATATTGCAACACTTTCTGAACAATCACTTAAGCATCCTATGGCATCGGGAATGGGAGCGATACCGGCTTTTGGATTGACAATCGGAGTTGCCGATATCCTGCAATCAAAAAAGATTATCATGCTGGTCAGCGGTTCCGGCAAAAAAGATATAATTCACACATTTTTATCAGGAAAAATAACTACGGAAGTGCCTGCCTCCTTTTTATGGTTGCATCACGATGTCACTTGCCTTATTGATAAAAACACCATTTAATTTAACCTGCAATGCCTGGCCTTCAGGATATCCTGTTTCTCTGATTTGCAGCTTAACTGCTCATCTGAGTTTTACCTGTATGATGACCGGATTGTGATCTGAGTTGGCAAAACCAAGATGATGGCATTTTACGGAAACAGATTCTATATTCGGTGAAACCAGGAAGATATCACAAACACTTGTGGGTGTTGTTGCGGGATCATATGCTGCCATGAGGGTCCGGACTGATGGTGTTGTCTGATCATAAATCCATTTCCAATCCCCCGGCATGTAGTCTGATTCTATTCCTGTGAGATTAAAACCTCCAACTATACCGGTAAAAGCCTTGTTCGCTGAAAAAGCAGGTTTAAAATCCGGGGGATACTGATTCCAGTCGCCCCCTACTATCACGTAGTTACCTGCATTATATTCTTTCAAAACAAATTCTTTAAGCATTTCCATCTGAGCCTTTCTGATATCTCCACCCTCATCAAATGCTTCATTATGGGTATTGATAAGCACCAGTTCCGTGCCGTTCTCAACCTTGTATCTGTTGGCCATAAAGCATCTGTCGAGATAGAAAAGCTGAGTGGGGAAACCGAAATCCCCGGGCAAGGAATACCTTATGGAAGAAACAGGAGTATATTTCGAATAGGCAGCTATTCCTGATAAGACCGCTCCCATAGGATTTGCCGGTGGAACGGGAACGAAAAAGACATCATAATTTTTCGCAAAGAAAGGCACGTGGCCGGATAGTTTTTCTGAAAGTATCTGATATTGATCGGTATGGTAACTTCTTTTACTGTCCCTGTCAATCTCCTGTAAAAGTATGAAGTCAACTGTGTCGTTATTCACCAGGAATTCCGTGATCGCAGAAATATTCTCCCGGCATCTATCCTCCGGTGTAATAACTTTTGTTCCGCCATCCTTGAAAAAATCCATATCCTTGTCCAGTCCTGCATAACCTATGTTCCAGGTCAAAAGGCTGAGAATAGACGAATCCTTCAATATCGAAGGATTATCCGGCTTAGCCAGCAACTCTTTATTATCAGGTTTGTAGTCTGAGGCCATAGCATATAGAATTAGTCCAATAAAGCCAAGTACCAGAATTGCAATAATGCTCAAAAAGATTTTGAGAGTTTTTTTCAGTGTTTTCATGTTGCACTGGATTTTTGTTCTGATTTCATCATCAAAGATACACAGACCAGGAGCAGAAGTCAAGAATATTTGAGACAGAGAAATGGCTGCGCTTTACTACTACCAGTACTCTGGATACTCTGCAAAGGGAGAAAAAGCCGTGCATTTGCCTTGGAACAAAAATAGGATTATTCTCCACCTGTTTGTGGAGATTGCCATATATGCCTTAATGTCTGAATGAAAATCATAACTAATTAGTTTCATGTCTCTTCCAATAGAATTTCCATCTCATTATTTCATATTCGACATCAATATTTGAAATCAATTCCGGATAGTATTCCTGCAGTGTTTTATTGCCAGCCTCATAGTCTGGGAGGTTTTCAAGCAGATAAAACGACAGAATATGGCCAAGCCTGTATTCATCTTCTACTACCTCCCGGAGTTCATTTTCAGAGAGTCCATTATACCGGGCGTACAAAATTCTGTCAATTGTTCTTACAAATGATTCACATAGTATTGCAGTAACACCACTATAGTCTCCTAGTAATCTCTCCTGTGCGAGATCAGCCAGATCAGCCAGCTTCATATTAATCTCCGGATTATCCTCAACAATCGGATTTATTAATTTATGAAGCGGTTCGTGGTAAAATGCGCTTGGATCTGGTTCTCCGGTTGAGGGGCCGCTTATAACCCAGTAATCATTCCCTGTTTCATGAAAGAAGGCTGTAAAGTGGGACATTAAGGGAATTTGCTGATAGTGGAATTTACCATTGACTTTATTCCGGAAATAGCCGGAATCCACCCGGCAATACCCCGTGATTTGCTTTATGGCAATTTCAGCAAATGGCTTGTACTGCTGGTTTATCTCATAGAGTCTTTCATAATATCGTTCCCATAGCACAGGTATTTCTGCTTTTTCATAGAAATCCTGCAGCAGGGAATCGTACTCTTCGAATCTTGTCATCTCCTCATTCTTGCAGGTATCACATATCAACCCGAATTCCGGTGGATTTTTTGAATTGATGGCATAAACGCCATAGCCGTAAAAATCTCCGCCTCCAAATTTTTCATAATACTGCCGGATTTCATTTTTATAGTTATCGGTCAGTATTGAATCCAGGTAATCCCTGATTTCAATCCTTATCGGATGCATCGCAGGGTTCCAGTCATGATCATAACCTGCCGCATTCATAAATGCATAGCTGGTAAATAGTCTTATATCCGGTTCGAATACAAAAAACTCATCTTCACTCCTGCTTTGTTCATTTGAACAGAAGACAAAGAGAACGGGAAGCATTGTAATAAATGTTAACTTTTTCATACGAGTACTTTATTCATGTAATCTGTTTTTTCAACTTTCTTTACTTTTTCAGAAGAGGAGTATCACGACTCCACAGGCTTTCCGAAATTCCGGCAGTTGTTTCATCATTGCATAATTCCATGCTGATCTTCCAGAGTTTTTCCTGCATTTCCGGGCTTAAGACATTCTCTTCCTCCTTCATCGCCAGGAATTCATTTTTCTTCCAGGTGACAAATTTTCCTGACTTCTTCAGGCTATCTTCCTGGTTTTCTGTAAATAACGGAGCCATTATCATCCCACATTTCTCAATCGAAATGAATGTCCCGAAAAACTTCATTACAGTTGCCATAGTTTTCATTGAGACAGGAATTATATTGAGCTGGTTACTCCACACCGTTTTTGATATCTCAAAACCAATGAAGGATACCTTTGGAGCATTAACTCCTTTATATAAATCATGTAACTTAATCAGGAACATTCTTTTGGCAACCATGGCCTGATGAATCCCCGATTCAAAATTCCAGTCATTTTTCATCTGGATGTCGTCCCAGAATATCTTACCGCCACGGGTTACATTGAATATCACTCTCCCCCCATTTTGTGAATTCTCCAGCAGGCTCAACAGGTTTAATGTCAGCATGAACTGAGACAAATAATTCACCTGGAAATGTGCATCCATTCCGTCCTCAGTTTCTACCCTGTTTGCCGCATAACCCAAACCGGCATTTATGAAGATACAATCCAGGTACTCGTGTTTGCTTTTAATCTCGCTGATAGCAGCCCGGACATCACGGAGCCTGGTAAGATCACATAAAACAAATGATAATTTCTTATTCATTGTGGAACTCCCGATTTCACTGATCGTGGCTTCACCAAGTTCTTTTGAACGGCACAGTATAATAACTTCATGAATCTGGTTGTCAATTCCTGCCAATACTTTAGCCACTCCTTTCCCCATTCCATTTGTGCCGCCTGTTACTAATACCTTCATTTCTTTCCTTCTTAATTTGTTTTTAAAAATTTATCCCGATATACAAATTGGGTTCAAAGAGGAAATAATTACTCCATTTACCCTCTGTTTCCTCAAAATCATGCGGACCGTCGCTGTCAATTGGCCAATAATTGCAGTGGACCTGAGGCTCAATAAACAATCTGTTTTTAAAGAGGGGTATATGGTAGCCAAGATGATAAGAAGTATATAGTTTAAACCCGCTACCTGTCACTTCTTTATTTTCGTCCAGATATGTTTTCCATAACGGGTAAATTTCTGCTGCCGCGAATAGTCCTTTCCACAGAATACGCTGATAAGTAACACCTATACCCCTTTCCTGGAGTTTACCTGGGTAGAATTCGCTTTCATCCTGAAAAAGCGGATCCCATAATTGAATGCCCATAGGTGCGAACAGCTTCCAGGTGGCCACTTTGATCCCAATTTTGTCTTTGGGAGTAAGCCAATATCCAAAATGAAACTCGTAATGATGCGTGTTTGTTAGTTCCGGACCAAAATTGAGGAATGTCAGATAGGTAGTGCTTACTGAGAATTTGAAGTCAGGAGCTGTGTTTTTATTAGTACCTCTTGCTTGTTTGGAGAGGGGCTGACTGAATGCCAGTGTTGCGAACAGGGCAATCATTAATGTTGTTGAAATTAGCTTTTCCATTTTTGTAATTATGAATTATTTTCTACTGTTAAACAACCTGGAACTATTACCAAAGTTGACCTGTCAATGGATCCATGGGTCCGGCTTTTTCATTCAGAACATAAATCCAAAGTTCAGAGCGGGCTCAAATTTGTATTTTGGCGCTCCGCTTTCAATAGCTGCAAAGGATTCTGGAAAGTTGGTGTCAACAGGCCAATATTTGATAGCATAAGCAGGTTCCACGAATACCCGCTTATTAAAGAATTCAAAGCGGTAACCTACGATAAATTGAAGATACAACTGAAACCCCTTCTGGATTTTTGTGTCATCTGTGTCATAGAATTGCTGAAGAAAGAAGGTTGGCTCCACAGTTGTAAACAGGTTCTTCCACCAAAATCGCTGATATCCCAGTCCAACCCCATATGCTCTTACTTTACCCGGATAAAAATCCTCGGACGATCCATATGTTCCCAATGGTTCAAAGTATGTCCAGGTGATAGCTTCGACAATAAGGTTATCCTTTGGGGTGAGCCGGTACCCGTAGTTCAGTTGCATGAATCTGACCGAATCTCTGATATTTCCCAGGAGGAAAAAGGTACTTCCGACAGAGTGGCGTTTAAGATCAGCCTTTTTGTTTTCTGTCTGGCAAAATGCCAGTGCTGAAAACATGGCAATCATTAATGTTGTTGAAATAAGTTTTTTCATTTTCTTACATTTTTATGTTTGAGATGCATTCCCTTCCTCAGGATTAACTGATACCAGATTAAGGTTTAAATCCCTTATAAAATTTAAGATTCCGTGTAAATGAGCCTCATCCTTTATATTTCCTGAAAGTATGGTATTGCCTGCTGCATAACTGATTTTCATACTCTCAAAGCCGTTTTTCCAATGTTTATCAAGGTGTCCCTGAATTACTATCCTGATTTTGCCTTTCATATTCCAATTGATTAAACTCTCAACAAAGGTCGGGGACACCCATATAAAAAAAATCACCCTGCCGGGTGATTTAGGTGGGTGATTTTTTAAATGGCTGACTTTAATTTAAATCAAACTGAGCTCTTTAGCTTTTTTAACAGCGTTTTCACGGCTATCTACTCCAAGCTTCAGGTAGATGTTTTTCAGGTGTGTTTTAACGGTATTAATAGAGATAAACAGTTTATCAGCAATCTCCTGATTCACCAAATTTTCTGCAATAAGTTTAAGAGTAGCTGATTCGCGGGCGCTTAATTCAAAGTTCTGCTGAATTTTTTGACGGTTTTTTTTCTTTTCAATTGCGGCCCTGAGTTTATCGATAAACTCTTTTGGTATTATGGTTTTTCCGGCAGCTTGTATTTTATATACTTCCTCAAACAAATCAATAGTGTAATTTAAGTCGAACAGAAAAAATATCAGGAGATCTTCATCTGCAGCATATTCCAACGCTTCAATTAAACTTCTTACGGCGTTTTGCCGATCGCCTGTCATCTTGGCCATGAGAGCATAATAGATTTTTAAATAAACCAATGTTTCAATTCTATTACCCGGGCGAGCCAGGGAATATAAATCTGAGATCATTGTATCTGCTTCATTAAATTTATTTTGTGCAAGCAACAACCGAACATAATTTATATAGGAGAATTCCTCTTTATAGGTTATCTTATTATTAAGTCCTAACCGGCTCTCAAGTACAAAATCACTGGCTTTTTCAATCTGACCTGAATCAATTAGTATTCTTATCATCCAACCAGTATATGTATCAATCACATGATGGGAGGCTTTGAATTGTTTCATTACCTCTTCCAGCTCAGTTAATTTGCTTAAGGCTCCTGGTTTATCATCACGGGCATATAAAATATATGAATAAGCCAATAACACCTTAATTCTTTGGGTGATATTTTTTTCATTTTTACTCAGGTTGTACGCCGTCTTTACATTCTCCCAGGCTGAATCAAGATCGGTCCAGACACACTGTATAACCGACATCATTGTAATCAACCCGGTATAAGTCCATTCTGCTTTTGCTATTTCGGAATAACCATTTACTTTCATATAACTTAAAAGATCAAAACAATGCTTATAAGCTGCTTTGTAATGGCCATGCCTTATTTCATGATAGGCTATTTCATATGCAATTTCAGATATGAGATATAAATTATTCGATTTCTTACTATATCCCAGTGAATTTTGAAGCGCCGTTGTCCCTTTTTTTATATCTCCCCTTGACATTTCTGCCATCCCCACAGAATACCAGACCCAGCCCAACCATAATGAATCTCCATCTGAAAGGAATTTCAAGGCAGTCCGGGCATAATCCAACACTTTCTCCGGTGACATGGCAAATGTATTCATATATGCAAATGCGACAGATATCTTGCTTAACAGTTTATTATTGGAATTTACTACATCTGCCGATGAATGAGGATCAATAATAATCTCTTTGATTATAGTTTCGGCGCTTGCTAAAAAAGGTTCTGCTTTCTGAACCTGACCTGTGGTGATAAGTATCCATGAAAAATACAAACACAAGGTTGGACTTTTTTTAACCAGATGATCAGGTATTAAATCACAAAATTCCAGAATGGAAGTGTGCAGTCCTTTTTCCCACATGCTCTCTGCTATCTCCCCAAGTATTTGAATACTCTTTTCGTAATTTTTTATTATTAATGCATTCTTCAAAGCAAATTCATACATGCCGTTCTGCTCAAACCAGTCACAGGCTTTATTATGTAACTTTTCCTGCAGGGAATCAGATTGCAACAAAAGTCTTTGTTTTAACAAATCCGCAAAGAGGTGATGATATCTGTACCAGGTCCTTTCTGTATCTAAAGGAATAACAAACAGGTTATTTTTTTCCAGGGTTTCAAGAATCAACTGGCTGTCATTTATTCTCAAAACCGCGTTACATAGAGGAGCAGACATTTGCTCCAGTATTGAGGTTCGCAGTAAAAATTCCTTGATGTCATCTGTCTGGATCTTAAGCACCTCCTCCATCAGATAATCCATTATGTAGCGGTTATCTCCTTCTAAGTCCTGAATAAATCCGGAAATATTTTCACGGCCCTGCATAGATATAGCTGTTAACTGCAATCCTGCAATCCAGCCTTCTGTTTTAGTTTCGAGCGAATAGACATCTTCAATGGATAACCCCAACCTTAATTTTTTATTAAATAGTATTGAAATATCATTTGCCGAAAAACTAAGATCCGATGAACGTAATTCCACCAATTGATGCTGACTCCTTAACCTTGAAACAGATAGTGCCGGGTCAGAACGGGTCAGGATTACAATATGGATATTACCGGGAATATGCTCTAATAAATAAGTGACTAATGTTAATACCTCGTTACTCTTTATCAAATGAAAATCGTCGAGTACCAATAAAATATTTTCATTGATGTTGAGTAATTCGTTGATTAGCAGGCTGGTAATTGATTCGAAAGATGGCGAGGTGGGTGAATTTAAAAGTCGCAGGGCACTTTGTCCGAAGTCCTGGTGAATACTTTGAATTCCCGAAATTACGTAGCCTAAAAAAACTGCCGGGTCATTATCGCTGTTGTCCAGTGAGAGCCATGATGCCGGAATTTTATTCTGGCTGATCCAATCACTTAGCAGAGTTGTTTTACCATATCCGGCAGGAGCAGAAACAAGGATCAGCTTTCTGCTAAGGCCGGAATTCAATTTTTCAAATAGTCCTGATCGATGAACTACATTATGCCCGGCGGGAGGAATATGTAGTTTTGTTAAAAGCATAATTGCAGGATAATTAATACTTTAATCAAATGTATTCTTTCCTTTTTGAATATCTGCAGATTAAAGGTATAAAAATGGGGTAGGAATTGAAAGTGCATTTACAGGGAGTAATGAAATGTCTTACCTCATTAAAGGAGTAACATTTAAGAGTTATTCCGGGGGGTGTAAATAATTTCGTGTTGAGGAATATGTAGCTGTTGGTGTATGTCCCCAATATTCCCGTGAAGCTAATTTGGACATTTTTTCAGATTATGGGATATGTTGTTTCCCTGAATTCATTGCACGTCCGGGAAGCTTCAAAAAAGATGATGTTGAGCTAGCACACCTCATTTTATCTCCCAAATATTCAATTAGTTAAAATTTGTATTCAATTATTTTTTCCGTTTTTTGTAATTAATTCCAACGAAGTAATACTTTATTGAAAACAATATCCAAATGAAAGCATTGAAGGATGAATTTCTTGAAATATTGTCAAATTATCAGGGCATCTTGCATAAGGTAAACCTAGTCTATTTCAGAAATGCATCTGACAGAGAAGATAATTTTCAGGAAATCATTTATCAGCTTTGGAAATCATATCCGGACTTAAGAAATAAGGATAGTATTGGATCATGGATTTATGCAGTTTCAATAAATACATCAATTTCCAGATTAAAGAAAAAAACGCGAATTGAGTATCGGGAGGAGTTACCCGAACCAGTGGACACATATGATATTGAGGAAGAAGCTTCAAGGGAAAATGATTTTCGGTTGCTGCTGCAGGCAATAGCCGGCCTCAATGAAATCGATAAATCAATTATGCTGTTATACCTTGAAGAAAAGAGTTATGATGAAATTGCTGAAATCCTTGGTATTTCTAAGTCCAATGTAGGTGTCCGTATTAACAGGGCAAAAGAATTATTGAAAAAAACATTAAATCTTACGGAACATGGAAACTAACAGACTACAAAACATCTGGAAAAATAATGAAACTAAGATTAAACTGAAAACAATAAACGAATTGAATCAGTCACTTGCTGCCAGGTCGAGACAGACAATAAATAATTTCCTGATTTTCTTTGCAATAGATGTATTTGTCTGCATCGGGGTGATCGTGTTTCTGATAATAACAGCTCTTAATCGTCAGGGTGATATTTTATACCAGGCTAACAATGCTGTACTAAGCTTAGTTACACTTACCTCATTTGTTATTTCATTACTATCATGGATTAAACTGCGAAACAATAAATTCAACTTACCTTTAAAAGAGTGGGTAGAGCAGAGAATAAGATTGTTATCAAAATGGCTATTGGGCAAATACAGCAAACTTTATATAGTTTTGATACCTATCCTCTTAGTGATGATAAACATATCAATACATGTTTATTATGAATATAAACCATTAATCGAAGTAATGAAAAATGAGGAATCTGTAATTGGTCTGATTATCGGGTTTATCATCGGAGTATTCGTTTCCATTTTTGCATTAAACAAAATACGGAAATATCAGATTAAAAATCTCGGAAACCTGAAAGAGATTTATGCCCGGTTATGCAATGATGCCATTTGATGATGGAATCGGGAATAGTTTGAAATTTTAAATGCAATTGTAAAAATTATCAGGGAATGAAAAGGATATTATTTATTGTTTTAATGCTTCTTTTAAATATCTCCCTTTTCGGAGAAGAAATTATCAAAGTAGGTTTGTCAGATGGTGAAATAATTGCAGGAAGACTGATGCTGCCTTCGAATAAGGATACTGTCCCATTACTGGTCATTTTTGTTCATGGCACTGGTCCGAATACTTATCTTAATAAGAGAAAAATAGGAAATGCTGAGTTTAATTATTTTGATCTGTTTGCAGAAGAGTTTAACAAAAGGGGGATAGGTTTTTTTACTTATAACAGGAGAGGTGTAGAAATTGGAGATAATCCCCCATACTACGATAAAATTGATACGGTTAAATACTCCGGATACCTGCCGGAAACGGAGGCTGAAGATATTGAATCAATTATATCACAGCTGAGACGCGATAAAAGATTTCTAAATTCAAAAATAGCCTTACTCGGCAGTAGTGAAGGGACAATTATTTCTTCAATGGTAGTTGACAGAAAAGTGGAAAAAGTTGATGCCCTTCTGATGTTTGGATATGCAAATGACAATTTGTTTGATATAATAAAATGGCAATACTCAGGTAATGCTTCGATTATTAACCTCCGTAAATATTTTGATGTTAAT
>Ga0209575_10000776_pt1 | contig 15961 bp, 13 predicted proteins | sample Medcelwee11metaG_FD_187172 | JGI IMG/M metagenome (GOLD analysis project Ga0209575, IMG submission 187172) | Freshwater pond sediment microbial communities from the University of Edinburgh, under environmental carbon perturbations - Medium... | ecosystem: Environmental > Aquatic > Freshwater >...
CGTGGCTATTGAATTTTAAGCCCTCCTGGCTTGAGCCTTCCTTAAAATGTAAATAAATGTGTATAAAGATTAGCCCCTACATGGGGGATTAATTCTACTAATTATAGAGGATTAGCCCACTTCAGGCTATCAAGCACTTACCGGAGTGTCAGGGGGGGGGCTGGGGGCAGGGCCTAAATTCCTAAGAAAAACAAAAAATCTAAATTTGTCAATCCCATATAACCGCATTGATTTTTTTTGTATCTTAGTGGTTTATACTGAAACAGTTGAGCTCGCTGCTGAAATTTTCTGTTTCGATTTTATTAATAATTCTTCCTTTTAACGGGTCCGGGAATCCTTACCGCTTTTCATCCGGGGCTGCAGAATCAGGAATGGGATTCCTTTCTGTTACAGGGACCGGGTTCTGGGCTTCATTCAGAAACCAGGCTCTCCTGGGTTATAATCATTCACTTTCCGCAGGAGTAAATTATGAGAACAGATTCGGTATCGCTGAACTGGGAACACGTACAGCAGGAATTGTAATCCCATCAGGCAGAAGTTCACTGGGAATCGTCTACTCACATTTCGGATATCCCGATTTCAGAAGGGAAATGGGAGGTGTTTCCTGCGGAATGGCTCTATCCGGAAAGATCTCTGCAGGTGTTCAGATTGATTATTATTCTGAGAAATCATCCGGAGAATACGATAATAATCAGATACTTACTTGTGAGACAGGCTTGCTAATAAAACCTTCAGAAAAAATCAGCGTTGGAATACATGTTTATAATCCACTGCCAAATTCAATAAGAAAATCATATTTACCCACATCCCTCAGAGCCGGAGCAGGAATTGAACTTAGCAAAGTTCTGTATGCCGGAGCTGAGACCGAGATAAGCCCCGGAGAGAAACTTTTGCTCCGTACCGGTTTTGAGTATGAGGCATCTGATAAATTCTGGCTGCGTGGAGGATTTTCAAGTGAAAATTCATCATTCACTTTCGGATTGGGTTATCTTATTAAATCAATAAAGATCGACCTGGGTTTTATGACCCATGAAAGACTGGGAGTAACTTCATCCTTTTCATTAATATTTAAAATCCATTAACCGCAAAGCACAAAGAAAAGTAATTGAATGAGTTATAAACTAAAATATAGCTACCTCCTTTTTCAGCCCCTTATAAATTTTAGGATTAACTTAAAATATGCTTTTAATAAAAAAATAATCTTCTTCTCCGGAATCCTTTTTCTATTTAGTCCAGTTGCAGGTCAGAATGAGAATCTATCTGAAACTGTAATAAGTATTGCCGAAGAACTGGCTGCAGATGAATCGGATCCTGAAGGAGTATCACTCTATATTGAACAGTTGCAGGAATTATCAGAGAACCCTGTCAGAATAAACTCGGGAAATGAAACAGAATTGTCACGTCTTTTCTTTCTGTCAGATTTTCAGATTAAAACACTGTCAGAACATATCAGATCTTCAGGGAAAATCGTATCTGTTTATGAAATTGCCGGCATCCCGGGATTCGACCGCCAGAGTGCAGAAATGATAATCCCGTTTATTTCCCTTAAAGAAGTATCAAACACTTCAATTAATTCAGTTAAGACCAGGAATACACTGCTATCCAATATCATATTCAAACCGGGAGAAAGAGACTCAGCATCACCGGGATCACCACTTAAAACTCTGACAAGGTACAGGATACTTTCAGGGAATATTGATGCAGGATTTACATTTGAAAAAGATCAGGGAGAAAAATTTTTATACGGTTCCCCTAAACTTCCTGATTTCCTGTCGGCCCATCTTGCCTGGACGGGAAAGGGGATCATCCGGAAAATAATTATCGGCGATTTTGCTGCACGGTTCGGGCAGGGAACAAATATCAATTCGGGTATTAAAACAGCTATTTCGCTTACAGCCCCTGGCTATTTACCAGGCAGAGATGAAATAAAATCCTATACTTCGACTGATGAAAATAATTACTTCAGGGGAGCTGCAACAGAATTTTCCTTCCGGAATACAGTACTATCGCTTTTCTGGTCACATAATATTATTGATGCTTCTGTTGGATCTTCAGAAGATTCCCTGGAATTCTTCATTAGTAATTTATATAGTTCAGGGTTGCATAATAGTTCATCTTCACTCCTTAAAAAAGATGTACTAACTGAAACCACATTTGGTATTAACTTATCCGGCAATTTCAAGTATATAAAAGCAGGTTTAACCTGGTCTGAAGACAGATTTTCACTTCCTTTTCATCCTGATAACAGGAATCCTGAAAAGATTTTTGATTTTGAAGGAACAAGAAATAGACTTGCTTCTGCATATTATAGCAGTCTGATCAATAAAATATTATTATATGGAGAAGTTTCTTTAAACACTCCCCGGGAATATGCCCTGATACAAGGCATAACTTTAAGGCCATCAGACAGACTTTCAGTAAATTTCCTTTACAGGAACTATACTCCCGGATTTACAACCTTTCATGGAAATGGTCCTGGAACAAGCTCTTCAACAAGCAATGAAAAGGGAATGCTTGGGAACTTTACCTTTGAGGCTGCAAAACATCTTTTTTTAAGTGCCGGCTTCGACTTATGCAAATATCCATGGCTGAGATACAGATCGGGCTTCCCTTCATTGTCAAAAAGAGGAGAGATCCGTCTCAGGTTTTTTCCATCTGAAGAAATCGGGGTTGAATTATTGTATAATTTAAGGTATTCAACATACAATAAGACTGAAAGCCAGGGAATAGCAGGCATTGAAGAGATCAGAACCAGAACGATCAAATCAAGTGTAAAATATACACTAAATGAATTTATGTCATTCGCCAGCCGGATCGATTATAAAATTGCCGGTCCTTCCGGAAGCAAAGGTATTTTATTATCACAGGATGCCATTTTCAGGTTTAGAAAATTGCCACTCACCTTATGGCTCAGGTACTGCATATTTAATACTGATGACTGGGATTCAAGACTTTATACTTACGAAAATGATCTGCTTTACAGTTTCAGTATACCGGCATTATCGGGTGAAGGAAGCAGGAGTTATGCAATGATAAAATGGGAAATTGGAGATAATGCTGAATTGAGAGTCAAATACAGCATAACCTCCATTATTGAAGATAGAAATAAACTCCTGGACAGAGATGAATTAAGAATGCAATTCCGTTTATGGTTTTAATTTGCCATAAGTGTATTACACCTTCCTGTTTTCAGTTATTACAAAGCAGTTAATTGTCTGCTTTCGACATTACCCCTTTGTATTGTTATATGCCGGATAATCGGTATACCCCTCCTTTCCTGTTGTATAAAACAGATTGAAATTCAGATTGATTGAGCAACAAGCAACGAGCAACGAGTAACGAGTAAAGAGCACCGAGTAACGAGCTAATATCTTACTTATTCCCCGGGGTTTTAATATCGCGGATATTTAACTGCAAATTCCTGTTCCCACGGAATTCATTCATTTCCAGAGAAAAGCAGATATCGAAAGGATTTCCTGCTTTAATATATTCAAAGTGGTCCGCCTGTCCGAATGCTATTGCAGGGATAGTCATTGTTCCTGTGGACTCCTGGCAAAGATCGAGTTTAAGATGTTCGCCGCTGGAACCAACCATGCGGCCTGAACCACTGTCAAATACATTCCTGGATATAAATATAGGTGACATGTTTTCCGGTCCGAAAGGCTGAAACTGACTCATTACTTTAAAGTACTCTTCATTTATTTCAGAAAATGAGAGTTCGGTATCAATTAAAATCCTTGGTAAAAGCTGGTCTTCAGATATTGTATCGTTTACATATTTCTCAAATCTTTCCATGAACGGCTGAATGTTTTCTTTCTTCAGTGTAAGTCCTGCAGCAAACATATGTCCGCCGAAACTTTCAAGAAGGTCAGCACAGGCCTCTATTGCCTGGTAAAGATCGTAACCATGAACCGATCTTGCGGAACCGGTGGCAAAGCCATTCGATTCGGTAAGGATCACAGTAGGTCTGTAATAAGTTTCAATTAGTCTGGAAGCCACGATCCCGATAACACCTTTTTTCCACATTGGATTGTAAAGCACAGTCGTTTTTGAATTTACCCTCCTCTGGTCTTCTGAAATCATCCGCATGGCTTCGGTCGTAATAGAACGGTCGATGCTCCTTCTTTCGATATTGAAATTATTAATCTCTTTACTAATACCGGTAGCCAGTTTTGTGTCATTTGAGATAAGAAGTTCAACAGCTTTGCCTCCTGTTTCCATCCTTCCGGCTGCGTTTATCCGTGGACCAATTTTAAATACAACATCTTCAATTGTTAGTGCCCTGAACACCTCAGCCTCCCTGATTATCTCCTTAAGTCCTGTTCTTGGCGATTCATTTAGTTGTTTCAGTCCAAAATATGCAAGGATCCTGTTCTCTCCGGTTATCGGAACAATATCCGATGCTATGCTCACCGCAACAAGATCGAGGTAATGTGCGATTGCAGCAAAAGGAATACCCTGTATTTTCGAATATGCATGAATCAGCTTGAATCCGACACCACATCCTGACAACTCTTTATAGGGATAACTGCAACCAGGTTGTTTGGGATCGAGAACAGCAACTGCCTTTGGTATTTCATCGCCAGGATAATGGTGATCACAGACGATCACATCAATTCCTTTTGACCTGGCATAACCTATCTTTTCAACAGCTTTTATGCCGCAGTCCAGAGTAATGACAAGTTTGCAATTGTTCTGTGCAGCAAAATCAATCCCCTGGAATGAAACTCCGTAACCCTCTTTATATCTGTCAGGTATATAATATTCCACATTTGAATACTGCTCTTTAAGAAATGAATATACAAGTGCTACCGCAGTAGTACCATCAACATCATAATCACCGTAAACAAGGATCTTATCATTTTTTTTGATAGCTGTAGAAAGTCTCTCTACAGCTATGTTCATATCCTTCATCATAAAAGGATCATGAAGATAATCAAGTGAGGGATTAAAAAATGTACTGGCTTCTTCCGCAGAGGTGATACTTCTTTGCACCATCAGGTTGGCAAGCGATTCGGATACTCCAAGAGCTCCTGCAAGCTGCTTAACCACAGCACTATCTCCCCTCTCCTTTAGTACCCATTTTTTTTCCATCAGCTATTTGTATTAATCCAGTTCAGATCAAAAACCTCCCCGAGTTTGGTTCTGGCAATATTTTTCACTTTTTCAATATTCTGTTTAATCCCCAATTCTTTTTCAAGCGATGTAACTCCTTTATCAGTGAATCCGCAGGGGTTAATATGGTTGAAATATTCAAGGTCGGTATTTACATTAAATGCAAATCCGTGCATTGTCACAAATCGGCTTGCTCTTACACCTATTGCACAGATCTTCCTGGCTTTACCCTGGATATCCGGATCGAGCCAGACTCCGGTTCCTCCCTCAAGTCTTGAGCCAGTCAAACCATATTCCCGGATTGTGTTAATGATTGCTTCCTCGAGTCTTGAAATATATTCCTTCAGACCAATATTGATTGCCTCAAGGTCAAAAATCGGGTATCCTACAATTTGTCCCGGACCATGATAGGTTATATCCCCGCCCCTGTCTATCCTGTAGAATTTTGCATCCTTTGCCCGGAGTTGAATATAATCCAGGAGAAGATTGTTTTCAGAGCCGCTTTTCCCCAGGGTATATACATGAGGATGTTCTACAAAGATCAGAGTACCGGGTAATTCTTTGATCCCTGTACCTGATTTCTTATAATCCACCAGCTTTTTAAAGATTTTAGCCTGGTAATCCCAGGTTTCTTTATAATCCCGCAAGCCTATATCCTCATATTTAACGCTATAACTCAATTAAGATCCTCTAATTTTGGAGTTCTAATTTAACAAATATTATCTTCACTTTACATGTTTTTCAGCATGAAAAGAGGATCTGACAAGAGGATTGCTTTCCACAAAATCAAAACCCTTTTCAAGAGCTGATTCCCTGTATTCATCAAACCGCTCAGGGGAAATATATTCAACTACATCAATATGATCCGGCGAAGGCTTAAGATATTGTCCTATCGTAAGTATCCTGCATCCTGACATGAACAGATCATCAATTGTTTCAAATATTTCATTTTCTTTTTCGCCGAGTCCAAGCATAAATCCCGACTTAACCCTAATTCCGCTCCGGGAAATATATTTTAAAACATCAAGGCTCCTTTCATATTTTGCTTTCGTGCGGACTAATGGAGTTAGCCTTCTGATAGTTTCAATGTTATGTGAAATAACATCAGGTCCTGCATCAATTATCTTTTTAATATTTTCCGGTTTCCCGTCAAAATCAGGAATCAGAGTCTCCATTGTTGTTCCCGGGTTTTTCTTTTTTACAGCGTTAATCACCTCGGCCCAGAATGCTGCTCCTCCGTCGGGAAGATCATCGCGGTCAACTGATGTAATCACACAATGCCTGAGTTTAAGTGTTCTGATTGATTCAGCAAGACGCAGAGGTTCTTCAGGATCCGGAGGAAGAGGTTTCCCTGTTTTGGTGTTGCAGAATTTACATGCCCGGGTGCAAATATCTCCGAGTATCATAAATGTTGCTGTGCCTGCATTCCAGCATTCACCTATATTGGGACAATTGCCACTTGTACATATTGTATGCAGATGATTACTCTCAACAAGTCGTTTTACTCTTGTATAATTCTCCCCGCTTGCCCTATGCATTTTTAACCATCCGGGTAATCGTCTTCCGTTTTGCATATAAATAAGAATAAGAGTTCAAATGTACAAAAAATGAGGATGTCAAACCACATTTTAAGATTTCCCCCGGGGAGACTCATAGAATCTTCACTTGATTTCCAATCGGTTTATTTTCTTTTTTGCCTGATATAAAAGTTTAGGGAATAAAAGAGGAAAAACATTATATTTGTTTGTTCTCAATAACCATTATAAAACTTTTAAAAATATATTATGGCAAACGATGATTTAAAAACTGTTCAGAACTACCAGACAGTAATTGGTGATTTTCCTAAAGTAGGTATTCGCCCAGCTATTGACGGACGTGAACGCGGTGTAAGGGAATCACTTGAAAAACAGACCATGAACATGGCTAAAGCCGCCGCATCACTGATTTCAAAACACCTGAAATATCCAAATGGCAAACCGGTAGAATGTGTTATCGCCGATTCATGCATAGGAGGTGTTGCTGAAGCAGCTTCATGTACAGAAAAATTCAGAAAAACAGGTGTTGGTGTAAGCCTGACTGTAACCCCGTGCTGGTGTTATGGAAGTGAGACCATTGATATGGATACTGACATGCCGAAAGCCATCTGGGGCTTTAACGGAACAGAACGACCTGGTGCTGTCTATCTTGCTGCAGCACTTGCCGGTCACACAATGAAAGGATTGCCTGCATTCGGCATCTACGGACATGATGTTCAGGATGGCGGCGATCAGACAATTCCTGATGATGTTAGTGAAAAGATACTCCGGTTTGTCAAAGCAGGTCTGGCAGCTGCTTTTATGAAAGGGAAATCATATCTGTCGATGGGATCCGTTTCCATGGGTATTGCAGGATCGATCGTCAGGGAAGATTTTTTCCAGGAATACCTGGGAATGCGAAATGAATATATCGACATGAGCGAATTCAACAGGCGGCTGAATGAAGAGATTTATGACAAAGATGAATTTAAGAAAGCTCTTGCCTGGACAAAGAAAAACTGCAAAGAAGGAAAAGATCTGAATGCCAGACCAAAATCAAAAGCCAGAAAGGATGAAGAATGGGAAATAGTTGTAAAGATGACTATTATAGCCCGTGATCTTATGGTCGGAAATCCGAAACTTAAAAAACTTGGCTTTGGAGAAGAGTCAAACGGGCATAATGCAATTCTTGCAGGATTTCAGGGACAACGCCAATGGACAGATCATATGCCCAACGGAGATTTTATGGAAGCTATCCTCTGTTCATCTTTCGACTGGAACGGGATCAGACCTCCTTATCTTGTTGCTACAGAGAATGATGCAATGAACGGAGTTCCCATGTTATTTGGATATCTACTGACAAATACAGCCCAGATGTTTTCTGATATACGAACATACTGGAGCCCCGAAGCTATAAAAAGAGTAACAAAAATAAAACCTTCAGGACTTGCAGCGAATGGCGTTATTCACCTTATAAACTCAGGTGCATCTGCGCTTGACTTTTCGGGCAGACAAACCATTAAAGGGAAACCCGGCATTAAACCATTCTGGGAAATTACCTCCAAAGATGCTTCGGAATGCCTCAGGGCTACTGAATGGCCGGCTGCCGACAGCGGTTATTTCAGAGGCGGCGGTTTCTCTTCTCAATTTAATACAACAGGCGGAATGCCTCTGACAATTTCAAGGGTCAACCTCGTAAAAGGACTTGGTCCGGTGCTTCAGCTGGCAGAAGGATGGACAGTAGAACTTCCTGAAAAAGTTCATAAGATACTCACAGACAGGACTAATCCAACCTGGCCGACTACATGGTTTGCTCCACGGCTCACAGGGAAAGATGCTTTCAGTGATGTATATTCTGTTATGGCAAACTGGGGTGCAAACCATAGTGCATCAAGTTTTGGACATATCGGTGCCGACTTAATATCACTCGCATCGATGCTCAGGATACCTGTTTGCATGCATAACGTACCTGAAGACAAAATATTCCGCCCCAGCTCATGGAATGCTTTCGGTATGGATAAGGAAGGTTCTGACTACAGGGCTTGCCAGACTTATGGAGCTCTTTATAAATAAATCTGAAATGGTTTTAAAGATATGAAAGAATAAAATATTGCACGTGTTGAACAAATATCATAAAACATGGAAAACCCATTGGAAATCAGGAAAATAGAGATAGAGGAAGATGCTCTCAAAGATCTGGACAAGACACGCAAATGGACAATGTTTCTTGCCATCCTGGGATTTATTGGAATTGGACTTCTTGTGATCTTCGGCATATTTGCCGGGCTGTTTCTTTCAATTTTTAATTCAGGTGATACTCCTGTCGGGATCCCTGAGTGGCTGATTTTTGTAATAATCATTGTTCTGGGAGTTATCTATTTTTTCCCGGTACTATATCTCTTCAGATTTTCAAAACACACATCAAATGCTGTAAAAAACCTAGATAAGCAGGAACTTAATAAAGCGTTCAGAAATCTGAAAGACTATTATGTATATGTAGGTATTTTACTGATTATTGTTCTGGCAATTTATATCTTAGCCTTCATTGCTGCCGGAGCCTCAGTCGCATTCCTTAAAGACCTTGGATAGAAGAAAAACTTAGCCGGCGTTCCATGTCAAAAGGAGATATTGTTATAGTATTCGATTGCGGGGCAACTAATGTAAGAGTCATTGCAATTAACAGTAAAGGCATCATAATCGCCTCCGAATCAGCACCTAACAATACAAGACCTGATCCATTATACCCCGATTATAGGATATGGGATGTGAATGAGATCTGGAATAAGTTATGCATCACTTCTAAAAAAGTTCTGAGCAAAATAAAACCTGAAGAGATTGCAGGTATTACCGTAACTACATTCGGAGTTGATGGTACTCTTTTCGATAAATCAGGAAAAATGCTTTATCCTGTTATATCGTGGCAATGCGAGCGCACCAATCCTATAATGGCAAATATCGGGAAATATTTACCCCTGAGCGATCTTTACAAAGAGTGCGGAGTTCTTCCATTTAACTTTAATACAATAAATAAGCTTATCTGGTTCTCTGAAAACAAACCCGAACTGATCGAAAAGAGCCACAGATTCCTGTTCATGCCTTCAATTTTTACATTCATGCTTTCAGGAGAAATGGTAAATGATACCACAATGTCGGGGACTTCGATGATAACAAGCCTGAAAACAAGGAATCTTTCAGAATCAACTCTCGAAAAAATCGGATTCCCCTCAGACAAATTCGGAGATCTGGCAGAAGCCGGAACAATTACAGGAAAAGTTAATTTACAAGCTTCAGGAGAAACAGGTATTCCATTTGGCACCCCGGTAATTGCCACCGGCCACGATACCCAGTTTGCTGTTTTCGGATCGGGAGCTGAACGAAATCAGCCTGTCCTTAGTTCAGGAACCTGGGAAATACTTATGGTAAGATCCGAAGGTTATAAATCCGGGGCAGACCAGCTTGAAATGGCTATAACAACGGAGCTGGATTCACGTCCGGGATTATATAATATTGGTAACCAATGGATTGCTTCTGGCATTCTTGAATGGGCAAGAAAAAATCTGTATTCCGATGTTAAGGACAATGTGTATGAAACAATGATAGAGGGTGCTGAAAAGATCCCTGCCGGGTCCAATGGAATAAAAGTAATCCCAAAATTTTATGAGGAACTAAAGGGAAAACCCGGAGGAGAGATACTTGGACTAACAATGGAGTCGACCCGGGATGAGATTTACCGTGCCATGCTCGAAGCACTTTCCCAAAGGCTTTCTGAAGGAAAAACAGCCCTTGAGAAAGCAGGGGGCTTTAAAACCGAAAGCATACTATGTGTCGGCGGCGGTTCAAAGAACAGGCTATGGAACAGGTTAAGAGCTGATTATACCGGCGTTCCCATTAAGATAATTAACCAGAAAGAGACAACTGTTCTTGGGGCATCATTCTTCGTTCAGGCAGCTACCGGCAATGCTGAATCTCCCGAAGAAGCAAGAAACCAGGTTGATTATAAAACTGAAATCATTGAACCCCACTGATTCTTTCCACCATTGAGCCATTGAGCCATTGAGCCTTTGAGCCGTTGAGCCATTGAACCATTAAGCAATTGAGCAGCATCGCAATCTATTATCTTAATTATGAATATCACATATTTCAATGGAGCATTCCTCCCGAAAGATGAGGTGAAAATCAGTCCCGATGACCGCGGATTCCTTTTTGCCGATGGAATATATGAAGTAGTGAGATGGTATGAAGGGTTTTTCTATGATATTGGCTCTCATCTCGAAAGAATGAAAAGAAGTTTACGGGAATTACACATTAACTGGAACGACTCTGATCAGTTTCCATCAATAGCCCTTGACCTTATAAAAAAGAATGGTCTTGATACCCAACCCGCAATGGTTTATATCCAGATTACCAGGGGTGCTTCAAAACGATCACATAATTTTCCTCCAGACAACATTCCCTTAACGGTGTACGCATATGCCTGGGGATTCAAACCCGATATTGTTTCACAGGAAACCGGTATAAAAGTGATGCTTAAGGAGGATATCAGATGGAGCAGGTGCGATATTAAATCGATAGCACTGCTGGCAAATACATTAAGCTTCCAGGAAGCCTTTGAAAAAGGACTCAGGGAATGTATTTTTGTGCGCAACGGTCTTATTACAGAGGGTTCACACTCAAATATTTTTTTTGTAATTGACGAAACACTTTACACCCATCCTGAGTCTAGTCATATTCTCTCTGGCATATCCCGTAAAAACATCCTCAGGATTGCACGGGAAGCTGGTATTAAAACCATTGAAGAAGCTATCGATGAAAACATGCTCAAATTTACCAGGGAAGCATTTATTGCAAATACTTCAGCAGAAGCAACTCCTGTAACTGAAATAGGAGGAATAACAATAGGAGATGGTACTCCCGGTACTGTCACAAAGCTTATCATTGAAAGATTTCATGCAGAGCTCGGTTTGTTAAAAGGTTGATCTCCTGATAACCTGTAAGAACGAATTTTTCTATATTTGCACAAATTTCAGATATACATGAGTAATATGTCATTAAGTGAACAGGAGCAGATTAGAAGAAATTCTCTTCTCGAGTTAAGAAAACTGGGAATTGATCCTTATCCGGCAGCTGAATATATAACCAATGTCTTCGCACAGGAAATCCTGAATAACTATACTCCCGAAAAGAACAATTTCAGTGAAGTTAGTCTGGCTGGACGAATAATGTCCAGGCGTATTATGGGGAATGCTTCTTTTGCCGAAATTATGGACTCTTCAGGAAGGATACAGATATACCTTCGCCGCGATGATATCTGCCAGGGAGAAGATAAAACTATGTACAATACTGTATTCAAGCACCTGCTTGATATTGGTGATATAATTGGAGTTAAAGGGTTTGTTTTCAAAACTCAGATGGGAGAAACAACTGTCCATGTTAAAGAATTTACAGTTCTGAGCAAATCCTTAAGGCCATTACCTGTGGTAAAAGAAAAAGATGGGGTCTTGTTCGATGCTGTAACAGATCCGGAAATGAGGTATCGCCAGAGATATGTCGATCTGATCGTTAATCCCCATGTAAGGGATGTATTCCGTAAAAGAACCCTGATAATCCAGTCGATGCGCGAACTGTTCAATTCACATGGTTATCTTGAAGTTGAAACTCCCATACTGCAGCCTATTCCGGGAGGTGCAACAGCCAGACCTTTTATAACTCACCATAATGCCCTTGATATTCCTCTTTACCTGAGGATTGCCAACGAACTCTATCTTAAACGGCTGATTGTCGGGGGATTTGAAGGGGTTTATGAGTTTGCAAAAGATTTCCGGAATGAGGGAATGGATCGGACACATAACCCGGAGTTTACAGTTATGGAAATATATATAGCATATAAGGACTATAACTGGATGATGAGCTTCACCGAAGAGATAATAAAAAAGGCAGCTCTCGATCTGCATGGCAAAACAGAGATTCAGGTCGGTGATAAAACAATAAACCTGAATCCTCCTTATAAAAGAATCAGCATGCTTGATTCGATAAAGGAAAACACCGGAACAGACATTTCAAAAATGGATGAACAGGAGCTGAAAGAAGTCTGCGATAAGCTGGGGATTGGATATGATCCCACAATGGGGAAAGGAAAACTTATTGATGCAATATTTAGTGAAAAATGTGAAGCGAGCCTTATCCAACCAACTTTCATAATTGATTATCCAACAGAAACTTCACCACTCACCAAGAAGCACCGAAGCAAACCGGGAGTAACCGAAAGGTTTGAATTGTTTATTAACTGTAAGGAGATCGCAAACGCATATTCAGAGCTTAATGATCCTATCGACCAGATGGAGAGATTTCAGGATCAGCTCAGGTTATCTGAAAAGGGAGATGATGAAGCAATGTTTATCGATAATGATTTTGTAAGAGCACTTGAATATGGTATGCCTCCTACATCAGGTATGGGTATGGGAATCGACAGGCTTACAATGCTTCTTACAAATCAACCTTCAATCCAGGATGTTTTACTCTTCCCTCAGATGAAGCCGGAAAGTCAAAAGTTAAAAACCGAAAGTCAAAAAGAAGAATACCTGGCTCTAGGAGTACCTGAAGAATGGATTGATCCGCTGAAGAAACTTGGATTCACCACAATTGCTTTACTTAAGGAGGTTGAAAAAGCAGGAAAGCTTGCCAACGACCTGAATGGTTACAACAAAAAGAACAAACTGGGGCTAGCCGGTCTGAGCCCGGAGGCAGTTGAGAAATGGCTTAAATAATGATGCAACAGCAATATTGTAAGTTAAATATTTTTAAGTGAGAATAACTGTAAAGAAACCATCTGCCCTTCTGGAATTTCTGAATGAACATTATCCGGATTCCCCAAAGACAAGGATAAAAAAACTACTTAAAAGTGGTTCTGTAAAGATCAACGACAGACCGGTGACTCTTCATTCATGGCTATTGAAAGCAGACGATATTGTTGAAATAGACTCACATTCAGGAACTTCAACTAAATCGAGTCTCCCCTTCCCGGTTCTGTATGAAGATCAGGATTTAATTGTGATTGACAAGCCGGCAGGTATTTCGACTTCAAGCACAGATGGAAGCAGGAATATCCAGGAGATACTTTCACTTGTATTAAAAAGCCTCACAAAAGGGAAAAACAGAGCTCATGTAGTTCACCGGCTCGACAAGGAAGTATCGGGAGTGTTACTATTTGCCAAGACCCACGAAGTGATGAATTCTATAAAAGATAACTGGGAAAAGACAGAAAAACATTATTATGCTCTCGTTGAGGGGATACCGGAGAAAGAAGAAGATACTATTAAAAGCTGGCTGATTGAAGACAAATCGCAAAAAGTCCATTCCACCTTTGAAAGACCAGAAGCTAAATACAGCATTACTCACTACAAAACCATAAGATACCTGAATAATTATACACTCCTGGATGTTATCACTGAAACAGGCAGAAAAAATCAGATCAGAGTGCACCTTTCAGATATTAAATGCCCGATAGTAGGTGATCATAAATACGGCGCTTCAAACGATTATAAACGTCAGATAAGGCTTTATGCATATTTTTTATCATTTCCACATCCAGTATCAGGGAAAATAATTACAATTAAATCGCCTCTTCCCAAAGGTTTTATGTCATTAAAAGAAAAGGACGAACATTACAAATAAATTAAGTCATGCTAAACCTTTTAAAACATCCGCTTCTTACACATAAACTTACTCTGTTGCGCAGAAAGGAGACTGATACAAAGGATTTCCGCGAAACTCTTGGAGAAATTGCCGGTCTGATGGCTTATGAGATCACACGTGACCTGCCACTTAGAGATATAACAATTGAAACACCACTTGGAATATGCAAAACCCGGGAACTGGCAAGAGAAGTTGTTCTGATCCCGGTTCTGAGAGCAGGACTTGGAATGGTGGAAGGCATCTCAAACCTGATTCCTTCAGCAAGAATCGGACATATTGGAATGTACCGCGATCATGAAACCCTTGAACCTAATACATACTATTCAAAATTCCCTGATAACCTTCCTGATGCAGTGGTAATGGTATTAGACCCGATGCTTGCAACAGGAGGAAGCTCAAGCGCTGCAATACAGGTACTGAAAGACCATGGAGCCAAAACGATAAAACTTGTTTGTGTTGTTGGAGCACCTGAAGGGATAGAAAGGATACAAAAAGATCATCCCGAAGTGCAGATCTATCTTGCAGGTCTTGATGAAAAACTTAATGAGCACGGGTATATTGTTCCGGGTCTTGGTGATGCAGGTGACAGGCTCTTTGGTACTAAATAATCTCCTTCTATTCAAGACTTTCTAAAGCCATCCTGATATATACATTATTTAATTCACATAATCCCAGGGTTTTAACATCATCCTGGCCATCTGAAAGAACATACTTCAGAAATTCAATAATCAAAGGATCAGAAGGTTTCCCGACTGACCCTATTGTCAGCTCCCTGCACAGGCTTTCAGGATAGAGTCCAAGCCAGATGCTCCTGTGTGCAACTTCCAGGTTTTCGAATGGCATCTCCTTCCTGTTTATATTATTGTCATAGTCAAGATCAAACGGAACAATCTGAATATTCTCCTTGCGTTCACCAGATGGGTTTGTGAAAGCATATGAAAAATTGCAGAATCCGATTGCAAGCGGATTTGCCTGAACACTCTTTATCATCTCATCATCTCCGGAAACTTTTGTCCCCTGGAGGTCGCTTGCCTTTTTAAAAAAGAATCCTGCAATCATATCGGCAGCCCCTGATTCATCGGCCCTAGAAAATACAACTGCTTTTTCCTTGCCTGTTTTATCAAAAAGCTCAGCCCATGGAACAGATTCTTCGCTGATAAATAACCTTTGAAGTTCATCAGGGCTTAATCCCTGTTTAATAATTTTATCCAGATAAGGATTTTTCTGATTTACTATAGGAACAACCCCATCCTTTGCTACCGGTATCGCCCAGATATTCGCCTCTTTTTCTTCATCATTCAGCGGACGTGATATCATAACCAGCTGCACTTTCTTTTCAATAAGATCTGTGATCCCCTGACCAGTTCCGGTTTTAAGTACATCAATTTTTACTCCCGGATGAATAATCATAAAATCATCTGCCCATTTAAGTACTAAAGGATAAAGTGCATACGCCCCGCTGACTGTGAAATTTCCTGACAGACTGCTTTTTGCAGGTTCCTGTATAATTTCCAGAGCTTTTTCTGATTTCCGGGGTTTGCAACCGGCAATTATTACAATGCAAATAAGCAGAATAACTGATTTATAAATGCTCATTTTTTTTTAAAGTTACGAAAAAGCTCTCTTAAAGTCAATTAAAA
>Ga0209575_10000777_pt1 | contig 15944 bp, 12 predicted proteins | sample Medcelwee11metaG_FD_187172 | JGI IMG/M metagenome (GOLD analysis project Ga0209575, IMG submission 187172) | Freshwater pond sediment microbial communities from the University of Edinburgh, under environmental carbon perturbations - Medium... | ecosystem: Environmental > Aquatic > Freshwater >...
TGATGTTTGCCGTTTTTAATTCCAATACACATAATCAGTTCACGTTTTTTTTAATAGTTTTGCCGCTGACATCCCGACGTCACACAAAAACTATACAAAAATAGTATTTAAGTTGTATTTTTTTAAAGAAAAGCGGTTACTTATAGTGTTCCTCGTGATGGTCCATTCACTTACAATGTTCTCTCAGGAAGGAATAATAATTCCTGACTCCCTCAGATTACCTGCCGATTCTATTGTAACCGATTCTGTTAAAAACCTGAAAAATATTTCTCCTGATGCCATAGATAAGCAGGTAACCTATAATGCAGAAGGGTACATTAAAAATGATCTTGTTGGCCGGAAGGCAATAATGGTAACTGGTGCAGTTGTAAATTATGGCGATATTGAGATAAAAGCCGACTCTATTGTTTTAAATATGGAAACAGATATGTTATATGCAGTCGGAATAAAAGACTCTACAGGCAAAGTGATTGGTAAACCATATTTTAAATCCGGATCCCAGGAATTTGAAGCAGATACGCTTAAATACAATTTCAAGACTAAAAAGGCAATTGTGAAGAACATCATAACAAAACAGGATGAGGGACTTCTTCACAGTGCAGTTACCAAACTTCTGGATGATGGCACTTCCAACATATTTAACAGCACATATTCAACCTGTGAGGCTGATACTCCGCATTTTGCAATATATCTTCTGAAAGCAAAGGTATACCCTGGTAAAAAAATTGTCTCTGGTCCCGCCAACCTGGTTCTGGAGGGGATCCCTCTGCCGCTAATTATTCCCTTCGGTTTTTTCCCGGTTCAGACAAAGAGGGCAGCATCGGGACTCATAATTCCCAGACCTCATTATGAAGCATTAAGGGGTTATGCGTTAACTGATGGAGGTTATTATTTCGCAATTAATAATTATTTCGACCTTACCCTTAAAGGCAATATCTTTACAAATGGATCATGGATGACTACCGCATCCACAAGCTATAATAAGCAGTACAAGTACAGCGGCAACTTTTCTTTCAGCTATGCCAGCAACATTTCAGGACATGAAGGATTAGCAGATTATAGTAAATCAAACAATTATAGCCTGGGTTGGAATTTTTCGCAGAATGCCAAAGCCAGACCCGGTTCCAGATTTTCGGCAAGCGTAAATATGAGCTCAAGTGGCTTCGACAGGAATAACAGCTATAATGTAACCGACCATATTACAACTACACGACAGTCGAGTGTGAGCTATTCTAAAACATGGGAAGGGACACCATTTAACCTGTCAGCAAGTATGAACCATAGTCAGAACGTACGAAATAAGACTGTAGCCCTAAACCTTCCACGGGTGAGTTTTAGTGCGTCGAGAATTTATCCTCTCCAGAGTAAAAAAAGCTCGGGACCTAAAAAATGGTACCAGGAACTTCAGTTCCAGTATTCTGCCTCTCTCGACAATCAGATAAGTACTTATGACAGCCTGATGTTCACAAACAGCATGTGGAAAAACATGAAAACAGGGTTTTCCCATGAAGCACCCCTGAGCCTTCAGATTCGTCCATTCAGGAACTTCTCAATCTCACCCCAGATCTCCTACAAAGGGGTAATGTATACACAGAAGATCGAAAGGAGATGGGATCCTAACTACATAGATCCCGTGACAAGGGAGGTTGTCCCCACAGTTGTCAGGGATACATTAAGAGGTTTTTTTTATGGACAGGCTGTTAATCCTTCAATAAGTGCAGGTTATAGTCCCCAGATTTTTGGTATCTTCCAGTTTACAAACCCCGAATCAAGGCTTCAGGCAATACGCCATGTGATAAAACCTTCGGTAAGTTTCAGTTATGTTCCGTCACTGGCAGGCCTGAGTTCCAAAATGTACAGACAGGTACAGATAGATACAACGGGAAGGACAACCGACTATTCAATCTTTGAGGGTAATATTTTTGGGACTCCATCATTGTCAAAAAGGAGCGGAAACCTGTCATTTAGTCTTACTAACATCCTTGAAGCAAAAGTCTTTCAACGAAACGACACAACAGGAAAACCGCAAAAGATAAACCTGATTGATAACTTTGGCATAAACACTTCCTATAATATTTTTGCTGATTCACTCAGGTGGAGCCCGGTTTCAATGGTGATGAGAACCTCACTTCTTAAAAATATAAATATTTCAGCCAGCAGTAGTTTTTCTCTTTATGGCCTCGACAGTAAAGGAAGGCAAATAGGTACCTATTATTTTTCCCAGACAAAAAAGCTGATGCGACTGAATAATTTTAATGTCGGATTAGACTTCAGCCTCAGTGATCTGCTGAAGGGTGATGAAGCAAAAAAGGATGTTAAGACATCGCAGACCCCGGCCAGTAAGGGCTTTGACAAACCTGACTCCCGGCAGGTTGAGAGCCCTGTTTCTGAATCCGGAGGAACTGGTACTCAATTTGATGAATACGGTTATGCTGAGTTTGATATTCCATGGTCGATGAATATCAATTATTCGATGAATTATTTAAAACCTGCACTGAAATCGACTTTTACCCAGACATTGTCAGTTAACGGCAATGTATCACTAACTAAAAAAATGAATATAACATATAATACAGGTTATGATTTTACCAATAAGGCAATAACTATGACCCAGATCCGGATTACACGCGATCTTCACTGTTGGGATATGAGCTTTAACTGGATACCAAACGGTTATATGAAGATGTGGGAGTTTTCTCTCAGGGTGAAGGCAGCTGTTTTATCTGACCTGAAATATGAACGCAGAAAAGATTATCACGATAATTACTAAATCAACTGAATATGAAGCGAATAATTAAAACACAGGATGCACCTGCAGCGATAGGCCCTTATAGCCAGGCCGTGGAAATAAACGGAACACTTTATGTTTCGGGTCAGATTGCAATTGATCCCAAAACCGGAAAGTTGATTGAAGGTGACATAACTGCTCAGACTGAACAGGTCATGAAAAACATTGAAGCTATACTTCATGCTGCCGGTTATACTCTGCTCCAGGTAGTGAAATCAACATGTCTGCTGAGTGATATTTCAAATTTCAAAGCTATGAATGATGTTTATGGCCGCTATTATTTTGAGCTCCAGCCGGCAAGAGCTGCATTTGCTGTAAAAGATCTGCCTCTTGGTGCACTCATTGAAATTGAGACTATTGCTGTAAAATAAAAAACCGGGATCATGTTGAACCCGGTTTCCTGTTTCTATAAGCTTAATTATTCCGCAACGATTTCAAAATCAACTTCTATTTTAACTTCTCTGTGGAGTTTAATAACAGCCTTATATTTTCCGACCTCTTTAATCTGATCCTCAGGTAGAGAGATGTTCTTCCGGTCGATATCGAAACCTTTATCTTTAAGGGCTTCGGCAATCTGAATGGTATTTACAGATCCAAAGATCTTCCCGGAGGTGCTGGTTTTAGCTCCAACAACAATCTGCAGACCCGCCATTTTACCGGCAATTTCCTGTGCTTCTGCTCTGATTTTCTCTTCTTTATGTGCCCTCTGTCTGAGATTCTCTGAATGCATCTTTTTAGCCGATGGAGAAGCTGCGACAGCATAACCTCTCGGAATAAGAAAATTTCTTCCGTATCCGTCTTTGACATGTATAAGATCGTCCTTCTGTCCAAGTTTGTTGACGTCCTGTAATAATATAATTTCCATAATCTTTCCTCCTTATTTTAATAAGTCTGTTACGTAAGGAAGAAGGGCAATATGACGTGCTCTTTTAACAGCTTTTGCCACTTTCCTCTGATATTTAAGTGATGTACCGGTAATCCTACGGGGCAGAATCTTTCCCTGGTCATTCAGGAATTTCTTAAGGAATTCAGGATCCTTATAATCAATATATCTGATCCTGTTCTTCTTAAAACGGCAGTATTTCTTTTTCTTGACTTCAACGGTAGGGGGAGTCAAATATCTGATTTCTGATTCGTTCTGTGCCATTTCTTATTCCTCCTTTGTTTTACCTGATTCTTTTTGTCTTCTCTTTTTCTCTGCATATTCTACAGCAAATTTCTCCATCCTGAATGTCAGGAACCTGATTATTCTCTCATCGCGGCGATACTGGAGCTCAAGTTTTTCAACTATTGGTCCTTCACCTTTAAATTCAATAAGATAATAAAAGCCGGTCGACTTTTTCTGAATTGGATAGGCCAGTTTTTTCAGGCCCCAGTTTTCTTCATGAATGATCTCACCAGTATTATCGGTGATGACCTTCTTGAATTTTTGTACCGCTTCCTTCATCTGGGTCTCAGATAAAACGGGAGTTGCAATGAAAACGGTTTCGTACTGATTCAACATAATAATTTTTTGTTAATTAATTTAATGAATTTGGACCGCAAAAGTACAATTTATTTCGTGCAAACAAAAAATAATCAACAGAAAATTTATCTCTTTATACATTATAATTTTCAGATCACGAATGTAATGAGTTAAATTTTAAACATCATTTTATTCAGTTGGCTTTTTGACTATATTTGTATTGCAACAATTTTGGAGAGAAAGTCACTTTTATGGAGAACTTTATCGTTTCAGCCCGAAAATACCGTCCTGCCACTTTCGATATGGTTGTCGGACAGGATACAATCACCAATACGCTGAAAAGTGCGATTATAAATAATCATCTTGCTCAGGCATATCTTTTTTGCGGTCCAAGAGGAGTGGGGAAAACTACCTGTGCCCGCATTTTTGCGAAGACTATCAACTGTATTAACATTCAGGAAAATGGCGAAGCCTGTGACAAATGCGAATCATGCCTCTCTTTTAATTCTTTACGCTCTTTTAATATACATGAGCTTGATGCAGCATCAAATAATAAGGTTGAAGATATCAGAAGCCTGAATGATCAGGTGCGAATACCTCCTCAGATAGGAAAATACAGCATATATATAATTGATGAGGTTCACATGCTCTCATCTTCTGCATTTAATGCATTTCTGAAAACGCTCGAGGAGCCCCCGTCTCATGCCATATTTATTCTTGCTACAACAGAGAAACATAAAATAATTCCTACAATCCTCTCACGTTGCCAGATCTTTGATTTTAACAGGATTAGAATAGAAGCGATTGTCTCAAGATTGATGTATGTTGCAAAAAATGAATCGGTTACTGTTGATGAAGAAGCTCTACATACCATTGCTCAGAAAGCTGATGGTGCCTTACGTGATGCCCTTTCAATTTTTGATCAGATAGTAAGTCTTTGTGGGAAAAAAATTACCTATAAGGATGTTATCGAAAACCTCAATGTACTTGATTATGAGTATTATTTTAAGAGCGTGGATGCAGCACTAAACGGGGATGTATCAACTCTTTTGTTGACTTTTAATGAAATCCTGGAAAAAGGTTTTGACGGACATAACTTTATCGCCGGACTCAACAGCCATCTTCGTGATCTGCTTGTAAGTAAAGACGAATCAACTCTTCGTCTTCTTGAAGCAACACCTGCTGTCAGGCAAAGGTATCAAAAACAGGCTGAAAAGTGTCCGGTAAGCTTTCTGTTTAGTGCTCTTGATATAGGAAGCAGTTGCGATATCTCTTACAAAAGCAGCAAAAATCCAAGGCTACATGCGGAACTTTCTCTGATACGTTTGTGCAGAATTAATGCAGGAGCAGATGAGAATACTGAAAAAAAAAAGGCTGACGACAAACCTGTGATAAAAAATGAAGTTCAGGAGAAAACAGACCCGGTCAGACTTGAGAATGTACCAGGGAAGCATACACCAGTTATTGAAAAGCCAAGCAGGTCATTTTCGATAAAGGAAATCATCTCAGGAACAGAAGAACCGGAAAACAAGAATATATCATCAGTAGAAGAAAAGCAGCCGGATCCGGAATCCTCTTCGATTATTAAAGGTGAGCTAACAGTTGATACCTTTGCTCAGGCATGGCAGGAATTCATTGAAAACCTTAAAGGTGAAGGGACAAGAATTGTTTCTATGTTCAAGACTATCACACCGGAACTGGAAGATGTAAATACAATAAAGATTCATTTAAGCAATACTGCACAGAAAGATATTTTTATTCAGAATTACAAACCTAAGCTTATTAATTTTCTTGAGAAAAAATTTTTGGTAAATGAACTTGATATTGAGACAGCAATAGATGTTTCTGAGAAAAATGAGATGCTTTACAGCGATGAACAGAAATTAAATTATATGCAGAACAAATATCCTGTTCTGAAAGATTTTAAAAAGGCATTTAATTTAGATATTACTTAACCCTTGCTCTATTCAGAATAACTAAATCGGATATCCGTGGAAAATGATGGAATAATAACCGGGAATGATGGATATTTAAACTTTCTCTCGAAGGAGAAGTTTTTCTCGGACCATATTTTGAATAATTCACGGTCAATGCTCAGCATAATTAACCGCAATTATATTTATGAGAAAGTCAATACAACTTTCTGTAATGCTCATCGGGGTTTTGCAAATTCAATAATCGGTAAATCGCTGGGTGATGTCTGGGGAAATGATGTATTCAATAATAATATAAAACAGAATCTCGACCGTTGTTTTTCTGGTGCCGTAGTACGGTACGAAGCATCTTTTACAACTCCTCAGTCAGGAAAAAGATATTTTGAAGTTATATTTCGTCCTTTTCCTGTGGAATCCGGTGAAATCACACATTTGTTAGCAGAAACATTTGATATTACCGATTTGAAATTATCGGAAAAGATTGCAATCGAAAAAGAAGAAGAATTCAGAAAATTTGAAACTAATCTGCCGATTGGATTTTTACGATGCAATCCTGACGGCAGAATAATCCATGCAAACAAAGCATTTATGATGATCATGGATAGCAGAGATGAGAATCAGCTTTGCTTTTCAAACCTTCGCGATTACTATGTAGATGAGGGAATATTTGATATCCATCTCGAACAACTCTCTGACAGTAAACCTAAAGTATTTGGAAGAATTCAGCTTAAAACCTGCAGCGGTAATGTTATTGTATGCAGAGTAAGTGCTTACATGAGTCTCACCCAGAGTGGAAAGCCATCTTATGTTGATTTTTCATTCGAAGATTCATCACGTGAGCTGATGCTTGAAAGCCGCCTTCTCCAGGCTCAGAAACTGGAGACTATCGGAGCGCTGGCTGGAGGTATTGCACACGATTTTAATAATATACTTGCGACAATCTCAGGCTATTCGGAACTTCTTCAGGAGGATCTGCCAAATTCCTCACCATCTACTGAAAAAGTCAGAAAAATCATGATTGCTGTTTCAAAAGCCCGCTCACTTACAAACCAGATACTTACATTCAGCCGACAGCTGGAACAGGAGAAAGTTAATGTTAATATTTATGATGTCCTGAAGGAAACAATCGGTTTTGTAAGGTCTGTAGTTCCTTCCAATATTTCGATTAAAAGCTTTTTCAGAAAAAAAGATACATCTGTATATGCCGATCCTACCCAGTTATTCAGGGTATTTCTTAACCTGTTGACAAATGCCATTCAATCAATGGATGAGAAGGGGGGAACAATTTCGATCCGGCTCTCTGTTATAAAAGGACAGAGTGTTCAGAATGAACTAAATAAAAATATTGTCGCCGATGAATATGTTCTGGTGACATTCAAAGATACCGGAACAGGAATGGATCCCTCTTTGCTCAGGAGGATATTTGAGCCATTCTTTACTACAAGGGATGTGGGTAAAGGGTCAGGACTTGGTCTCTCTGTTGTACATGGTATCATTTCTGAAATGGGAGGGGAGATAATGGTATCAAGTGAGAAAAATATTGGCTCCGTTTTCTATATTTATCTTCCTGTTTCAACAGAATTTAAAGAGATCTCTAAAATTCCGGATAAAAAGAAAACCATTTTGTTTATAACAGGAAATAAACACGAATCACGAATCTTATCGCTTGCCCTTGAAAGTTCAGGGTATGAATTGATTGAGTCGTCAGACAAAGATCAACTGGTAAAATTAATGTCTGATATAAAGTCAAGACCTGATCTTATAGTTTATATGAGTGATGCTGAGCGGATTAAAACAGACGATCTGCTTGGTATCTACTCTGACTCTGAAATAAAAACCCCCTGCATCCTGATTACTGATTCAAATCTTGATTCAATGGAAGAAAAATTAGTAAATTCGGGAATTATAAAACAACATCTTATCAAACCGGTATCACTTAAGGAAATAAAAAATGCAATTCAATTGTCTATCTGATTGACATCTATAAATAAAAAATGGAAGGTAAATCTGAAATACAGGGAATCCTGATAGTAGAGGATGAAAAAGACCTGAGAGAAATGTTGAAAGTTTCTCTGACCAGAAAGAGATTTAATGTATTTGAAGCTGAAAATGGGAAGGATGCTATTACTCATTTTAAACCAGCTGTGACAGACCTGGTGATAACTGATCTGATTATGCCTGAAGAAGACGGACTGAAAGTAATAATGAAACTCCGGGAAATGAAACCTTCAATAAAGATAATTGCAATTTCAGGAGGAGGGAAAGCTGGTCCTGGCAGCTATCTGAGCCTGGCAAAAGCCCTGGGTGCCGATGTTATCCTTTCTAAACCTTTTTCAGTGAATGACATGATTTCACATATAGAAGAGCTTCTTTTTGTTGAACAAGGCTGACGGAAAAATGTTATCATATTTATAAACTATTAAAAAATTATAATATGTTAAAGAAAAAAGTAGAAGACATCTGCAACAGGCAGGTAGAAAGAGAAGGTTACTCTTCGAATCTTTATCTGGCAATGGCATCATGGGCGGAAACAAATGGTTTTTCAGGAGTAGCTCAGTGGCTGTATGTTCAGTCTGATGAAGAGCGGCTGCACATGCTTAAATTTATAAAATATATTAACGAAAGAGGAGGCAAATCAATTATGCCAGCCTTAAAAAAACCTCCGGTTGACTACAAAAATGTTGAAGATCTTTTCAGAGAGGTCCTGAAACATGAAGAGTTTGTGACAGCAAGCATCAATGAGATAGTTGCAGTGACACTTGAAGAGAAAGATTTCAATACTCATAATTTTCTCCAGTGGTTCGTGTTTGAACAGGTTGAAGAAGAATCAAGTGCACGAGCAATAATTGATAAGATTCATCTTGTAGGAAAAAATAATCTTTATCAGTTCGACAGAGACATAATGAGCCTGAGAACACCTGCTGCTACTGCACCTCCAACTGCCTGATGAGAAGACTGATCATATCCTGTTCTGTAATAATACTGCTGTTTTCAGTTCTGAACCTTAATGCTCAGAACCTGAAGAGGAATTCTCTTATTACCGGCGTTTGCTACGCCGGTAATAAAGTGAACAGGATTTATATCCCGCCTCCGGCCAAATACTTTAAATACAAAGACGCAAAAGGTGGCGCAAAAATTAATGTCATTTATTCAGGATTTACTCAAATTGCAGTAGAGCCTGTTAAAAAAGCTGCTGCTATACTTGAAGCCTTACTCCCTCCTGATGTAAACATTACTATTCTGGCTAACTGGACAACGATTCCCACAACAGGAGTCCTTGCAAATTCTTCTACAACAGGATTTGTGACAGGATGGGGGATTGATGCATTTATTCCCTGGGCAATCTATCCCGTTTCCCTTGCTGAAAAAATTGCGGGTAAAAATCTCAATACTGATACTGAGGGTGATATACAGTTGAATATCAATAGTACCGCTAACTGGTATTTGGGAACAGATGGGAATCCATCTGTTACACAATATGACCTGGTAACAGTTATAATACATGAAATTATACACGGACTCGGATTTTTCGATAGCATGTACAGTGATGGTACTCTAGGTTCCTATGGTTCTTCCTCAGTACCAATGGTATATGATGCTTTTATTGAGAATCTTGATGGTCAGAAGTTAATCGACACTACTCTCTTTATAAATCCTTCTGCAGCTCTGAAGTCACAGATTACAGGTGGACGGCTATACTTTAACGGTCCACTTCTTAATTTTGCAACTGGAAAAATGGCAAAACTATGGGCCCCTTCAACCTATAATGCCGGCTCAAGTATTGCCCATCTTGATGAGTATGCATTTCCTGGTATAAGTGGAAATGGACTGATGACACCGTATATAGACATGGGTGAGGCTATTCATAACCCTGGTAACCTGACAATGGCAATCCTTGGAGACCTGGGATGGATAAACACCAGGATTTCGCACACTCCCCATCGCGACACTGAGGATTACCTGTCTTCACTTGAAATTAAAGCGACAGTAGTATCTGATACTCTGTTTGATAGCGATAGCGTTGGCCTGGCATTTTCTTTTAACGATTTTGAAACCAGCGATACACTTTACCTTACAAAAGCAGAAGCGGATACTTTTGTTACAACAATCCAGATCCCTGGTTATAACAATAAACTTGATTATTATATTTTTGTAAAAGATTGTTTTTCAAGGATATATAGGCTTCCTTCATATATCGATAAGTTTAAATTCTCTGTCTATATTGGTGCCGATACTGTTAAACCGGTTATTACACATGCCCCGCTGGAATATTATATGGGAAAATTTGATTCCGTGAGATTCGAAGCTAATGTTTCTGATAATATTGGAATTGATACAGTTTATATCGAATATAAGGTTAATGAAGGGGATTGGAATTATCTCGGCCTTATACCCGACGGTAATAGTGGTTTCAGAAATGCCATTAGTAAAAATAATCTTTCCGTCGTGGGAGGTGATTTTGTTCAATATAGAATTATTGCTTTCGATAATGCGGCTATCAGGAACAGGAGTACTTTACCCGACAGAGGTTATTATACTATAAATATTGTAAATATTAATTCTGTTGCAGATAGTTACTCCACTAATTTTAAAGATGCAGCGGCAGATTTTTTCAATATAGGTTTTAATATCATTCAGCCTTCTGGTTTTACGGGCAAAGCTCTTCATACAAGACATCCTTATGAGAGTCCTGAAGAAGATGGAGATAGTATCGTTTATACATCAATCCTCAGAACACCTGTAAAATACGATGCATCAGGGATGTTGATAAGCTTCATGGAACTTGTCCTTGTCGAACCTGGTGAGGATGAATCTTTATTTGGTTCATCCGATTTCTATGATTATGTAATTGTTGAGGGATCGCGTAATTTTGGTAATAGTTGGTTCAGATTTGCAGATGGATATGACTCCAGGTATGTTTTTTCCTGGTTGATAGCTTATAACAGTTCAGTTTCAGATGGTAATTCCACATACCAGGGAAAGGAATCGATGCTTCTGAAACATACATTTACTTCGGTTGCATCATCAAAAATCTCTGCCGGCGATACTTTGATGATAAGATTCCGTCTCTTTTCAGATCCTTATGCTAAAGGCTGGGGATGGGTTATTGATGATCTTCAAATCGGGCCATTGATCGATGATGTTGAAGATATCATTTATCAGCAACATATTATTTATCCTAATCCTGGTACCGGACTGATCAATATCAGAAATATTAGCAATATAAGTGGAAAACCTGTTAAATACAGCATATTCAATACTGCCGGCTTATGTATAACTGCTGGTTCTACAAGTGGAGCTGAAACTGACATAATAGATATCTCAGGATTTACTTCCGGCATATATTTCATTGTTCTTAATGGCGATCATGGCATCAGAACTCTTAAGTACAGCCTGATTAAGTAAAGAATTCAGACCTGCTCTACCTTCCATTTAATCATGCAATTCATATTCCGATATTGGAAAAATAGATTAATTTTGCGCATAATTTTAAATTCCGAAAAACAATAACATAATGAGCTTTATAAACAAAACCCTGGAGTTTTTTCTGGGGAATAAGTATGAAAGGGATATGAAGGAGATTACTCCTTATGTTGACAAAATACATATCGAATATGATAAACTTAAGGATTTGTCAAATGACCAGCTCAGGGATAAGACACTTGAAGTTAAAAAATTGATACATGACCATATCAGGGAAGATGAGATGGAAATAATTTCTCTTAAGGGAAAGGCTGAAAATGAAGAAGATGTATATAAAAAAGAAGAACTGTACAATGAAGTTGATAAGGTAGAAAAAAGGATCAATGAAAAGCTGGAACATGTTCTTGATCTCTGTGTCCCAATGAGTTTTGCAATTGTGAAGGAGACTGCCAGAAGATTCAAGGAAAACAGTATCCTTGAAGTAACGGCTATGCAATATGACAGAGACCTTGCAGCAACAAGAGAAAGCATAACAATCAGGGGCGATAAAGCATGCTGGAGTAACCGGTGGATTGCAGGAGGTAATGAAATACTCTGGGATATGGTTCATTACGATGTCCAGCTTATTGGAGGTGTCGCTCTGCATAAAGGCAAGATTGCTGAAATGGGAACAGGAGAAGGAAAGACAGTTGTTGCAACACTTCCTGTGTTTCTTAATGCTCTTGCAGGTCGGGGTGTCCATATTGTTACAGTAAATGATTATTTGTCAAAACGCGACTCTGAATGGATGGGGCCAATATATGAATTTCATGGTCTCTCAGTAGATTGTATTGATAAGCATCAGCCAAATTCTGTTGATCGCCGTAAAGCCTATAATGCTGATATAACATTTGGAACGAATAACGAATTTGGCTTCGATTACCTGAGGGATAACATGGCTATAAACCCTGAAGATCTTGTCCAGCGTAAACATCATTATGCAATTGTTGATGAGGTCGATTCAGTGCTTATTGACGATGCCCGTACGCCCCTTATAATTTCAGGGCCCACAGCTAAAGGAGATAATCAATTGTTTGACGAGCTTAAACCAAAAATTGAAAAACTTGTAAGTGCCCAGAAGAAACTTGTAACTCAAATACTTGCTGATTCCAAGCGGCTTGTTGCAGAACAAAAAAATGATGAAGGAGGACTATTGTTGCTAAGGGCATTCAAAGGCCTTCCTAAGAATAATGCTCTTATTAAATTTCTCAGTGAGGAAGGAAATAAGACTCTTCTTCAGAAGACTGAAAATTTCTATATGCAGAACAACAGCAAAGAGATGCCAAAGGTCACTGATGAACTCTATTTTATTATTGATGAAAAATCAAACCAGATCGAGCTTACTGAAAAAGGGATCGACCTGATTTCAACCTCAGTGGAAGATTCAAGTTTTTTTATCCTTCCCGATGTGGGCTCAAAAATTGCTGATCTTGAAAAGTCAGGGAAAACAGAAAAAGAAAAACTTGCACTGAAAGATGAACTTCTGCAGGATTATTCAGTTAAGTCGGAGAGGGTTCATACCATGACCCAGTTGCTTAAAGCATGGACTCTGTTTGACAAGGATGTAGAATATGTCGTAATGGACAATAAGGTAAAGATTGTTGACGAACAGACCGGACGTATTCTTGAAGGCAGAAGGTATTCTGATGGCCTTCACCAGGCAATTGAGGCAAAAGAGAATGTAAAAGTGGAGGCAGCAACACAAACTTATGCAACAATCACTCTGCAGAATTATTTCAGAATGTATCATAAACTTGCTGGGATGACCGGTACAGCCGAAACAGAAGCAGGAGAACTCTGGAATATCTACAAACTTGATGTAGTTGTTATTCCAACAAACAGGCCCGTAATAAGGCTTGACAGGGAGGATCTTGTTTATAAAACAAAAAGGGAAAAATATAATGCAGTAATCGAAGAGATATCAGAAATGTACAGGCAGGGAAGACCTGTGCTGGTTGGTACCACTTCCGTCGAAATATCTGAATTGCTCAGCAGAATGCTGAAAATGAAAGGCCTTAAACATAATGTTCTGAATGCTAAACTTCATCAGAGGGAAGCTGAAATAGTTGCTGAAGCCGGTAAGCCCGGAACAATAACAATTGCCACAAACATGGCTGGTAGAGGAACAGATATAAAACTTACAGAAGAGGTCAGAAATGCCGGAGGTCTTGCTATTATAGGTACAGAAAGGCATGAATCAAGAAGAGTCGACAGACAGCTCCGTGGACGATCAGGCAGGCAGGGAGATCCGGGATCATCACAGTTTTTTGTTTCACTTGAGGATGAACTGATGAGGCTCTTCGGCTCAGAAAGAATTGCAGGGATAATGGATAAACTGGGTCTGAAAGACGGTGAAATGATTCAACATTCAATGATTACCAAATCTATTGAGCGTGCCCAGAAAAAGGTGGAGGAAAATAACTTTGGGATCAGAAAGCGACTTCTTGAATATGACGACGTAATGAATTCGCAGAGAGAGGTTATCTATAAGAAACGAAGACATGCTCTTCTTGGAGAAAGACTGAGTGTGGATGTTGCAAATTCAATGTATGATGTAACTGCCAGTCTGGTTGATTTTTACCACACTGAAGGTGATTTCCAGGGCTTTGATCTAGACCTTATACGCTCATTTTCAATGGATTCTCCGGTGCCTTCACAGGATTTTGTTAAAAATTCCATTGATGAGGTTACTGATAAAGTCTATGATAAAGTTCTCGACACATATAAGCGAAAAGTTGAGTCTATTTCAAAACAGGCTTATCCGGTTCTGAAAGATGTTTATGAAAGGATGTCAGCTACTTACGAAAATGTAGTTGTACCGATATCTGATGGGACCAAAGTGTTTCAGGTTGTTACCAATTTAAAGGCTACAGCCGAATCGGAGGGCAGGGAATTGGCAAAATCGTACGAGAAAACAGTTGTACTCGCTACAATCGACGATGCCTGGAAGGAACATCTGCGTGAAATGGACGAACTCAAGCAATCTGTTCAAAACGCAACTTATGAGCAGAAAGATCCTCTTCTCATCTATAAATTTGAGTCTTATGAACTGTTTAAGACAATGCTTAATAAGGTAAATAAAGATGTTGTAAGCACTCTTATGAAAGGATATATCCCGACACAGGACCCTGAACAGGTAAAAGAAGCACAGCGTCGCCGCCAGGTTGAAAACCTGAGAACCTCAAGGACTGATACAATCCAGTCAGGTGGTGCTCCGGGAGCAGGGCTGGACAGAGACCGGAAAACAGAACCGGTTAGAATAGAAAAGAAAGTTGGAAGGAATGATCCCTGTCCATGCGGAAGCGGGAAAAAATACAAAAATTGTCACGGTATGCAACATGCATCCGGAGAAGATAGTGTAAGACCCTGAATTATTAAAGTTTTATTTTACTTCTTCCAGATTCTTCTGAATTCTTGAGAGTATTGTACGATTAACCGGTACAAGCGGTAATCTTAAGTTATTCTGGCACAGATTCATAGTGCTGAGAAATGCTTTTACCCCAGACGGATTTCCATCGGCAAAAAGCAGTTCGATTGTTTCCATAAAGCGAAACTGTATCTCACGGGCAGCTTTGAAATTACTCTTCATTGCCATACTGACTAATTCGTTGCATTCGGCAGGAAATGCATTTGCAAGTACAGATATTACACCTGAACCGCCGGCAGCAATTACTGGAATAGTCATCATATCATCACCTGAAATAACAATGAAATTTTCAGGCTTTCCTTTGATTATCCTCATTATCTGAGCAATATCTCCTGAGGCTTCTTTTACTGCAACTATGTTATCACACTCATTAGCAAGTTCAATACAAGTGTCTGATGAAATGTTGCTGCAGGTTCGCCCCGGAACATTATATATGATAACAGGAACAGGACTGCATGTAGCAATAGCCTTAAAATGCTGAAAAAGACCTCTTTGACTGGGTTTATTATAATAAGGCGCAACTGATAAAATGCCATCGACACCATCCATATCTGTATCTCTGATCTGGTTGATAACCTCCTGGGTGTTATTTCCTCCAATCCCTATCACAACAGGTACACGTTTGTCAACCGTTTCAGTCACATAAGATATTATGGCCTGTTTTTCATCTTTGGAAAGGGTTGATGCTTCCCCGGTTGTACCCATTGCAACTATATAATTTACTCCTCCCTTGATAATATTGTTCACAACACGTCCAAGTGCTGAAAAATCGATGCTTGTATCATTCTTAAAGGGTGTGACAATAGCAACACCTGTACCTCTGAATTTTTTCATAAATTATTGTTTATCAACCTCTATTGCAGTTCC
>Ga0209575_10000780_pt1 | contig 15885 bp, 15 predicted proteins | sample Medcelwee11metaG_FD_187172 | JGI IMG/M metagenome (GOLD analysis project Ga0209575, IMG submission 187172) | Freshwater pond sediment microbial communities from the University of Edinburgh, under environmental carbon perturbations - Medium... | ecosystem: Environmental > Aquatic > Freshwater >...
TACCGGTCATGAAGAAGAAGCAGAAGATATTCGAAACTCTCCGCAAGAAAGGGTTCCAGGCAGGATCGACACACTTCAACCCGAATGCGGTCAAGACTGACGCTCCATTTGAAGAGTTCCTGCGGGTTATGAAGTGAAATTATAATAGCCCCATAAATTTTTGATATCATTTTGGCACTATTATATTCGGAGTAACAAACAATTTGTATTAAGTATTTTGTTTCGACGAATATGATAGAAAAAATGATTCTTTCTTATTTTCCGAATCGCTCATATTTGATTTGGTCCAGGATATCTGTAAGCTTCACCCCTTTATAATTCTCAAAACGAGAAAAAAACCTGTCCGCCCCCGCATCAAGTGACAACTTTTCTGCATGTGGTAATTCAGGATCATTATGCCGCTCATACTGACTTATCACATAAATAGGAGTATTGAGGTTGACCGATCCAGGTGCTTTTGCCCTTTTAATGACTTCAATACCGAATTTCCAGTAGTCTGGTGAAAACCTATTCTCTGACCCTATAAGAATCTGCTTGAACACTTCATCTTCCAGACCATAATGATGCCCAGGCGCGATTTTTAGTCCAGTTAAGATGAAAGGGTGCTTGACAGAATCGAATTCCCTCATGGCCTCATAAGCATATTCAATCCCTCTCACCTTCAAACCTGGGCCCATGAAGACCATTTCGAATAGTTCAGCGCAGTTGAGAAAATGGCCTCTCGACATAACTGTATTTGCTTCAAAGACCCAAGGTATTTCTATCATAAAAGGAAAAAATGGGACTCAGAATAAATATCTATCGACGAATACAGGAAATGGTTCGGCATTGGTTTAAAAAAAATGGAAAAATTTCTTGTCACCTCAGGAAATTATCGTACACAGCGTTCACTCCCTCGTTGACTCTCTCCTTCTCCACTCCGTAGGTGAGTTGTATCTCGTCGAGACCCTGGGAGATGAAGAGGATGTTGCAGTTATTTAAGCCGAGCGAAGTCTGGATCCTACCTGAGACCGCTTTCTTGCCCTTGAGCTCTTTTCCGACGACAACGATCCTTGAGATGTCCGGGAAGTAGCCGCAACTGGCGCCTGGCACCCTTTCCTCTATGGTCTCGAGAAGATATTTCTTGATCTCCTGAGGCTTGAGAGTGCAGTCGCCCACTTCTCTTGGTGCCTCTATGTCAGACTCGCGGAAGACGACCGAGATGCCCGGATCCGAAGTAGGAAGCGCGCTTATCGGGATGTTGAGCTCCTTGAAGAGGCCAGCCACGGTGTAGATGACACCGACCATATCATCCATGTTAGGGTGGTAGACATTGACCGCTGAATATCCATCCTCCTTTCCGATACCCATGAATGGGAGCTCATCGCTCGCAAGGCGTTCCTTTTTGACAAGAGTCCCTTTGTTTTCCGGATTGAAGGTGTTCCTGACATAGAGCTGGACGTTCTTTTCGCTCAAGGGGAGGACTGCCTCTTTCTGGAATATGGAAAAACTGCCGGACCTCGCGAGACAGAAATATTCCCGGTAGGTGATCTCGTCGATCTTCCTCGGATTCTTGACGACCCTGGGATCGGAGGCCATGATGCCGTCCTTGTCAGAAAAATTATGATATTCGATACCAGGGAAGATGTCGATAAGCGCGGCGGCGATGATGGAGCCGGAGTAGTCGCTGCCTCCTCTCTTGAAGGTCGCGATATGGCCTTTTTCGTTCGCGCCGTAGAATCCGGGGATGACACATGGCTTTCTTTCGCGGCCCAGAATCTCCCTGATATGGGAATAAGCGGATGGTTCGACGAATGCGCTGTCATATCCGCCTTTCACCAGGAACAACTCCATCGGATCAATGAACCTGAAGCCGAACCTTTTCGCGAAGAGCCTCGCCGTCGTCTCCTCGCCGAAGGCCTTGATCGATGCCAGTTTTTGTTCGAATGGCACATCTGCCAGCATCCTCTGTTCGAGAGTATCAGCGAAAGGGGTAAGATCCTCGCCTCCCGAGAGGGGGAGGAATTTATCCATGAGCATTGGAATTTGTTTGGTGTCGCATGTATTCGCGCATGCGATCAGATGGTCTGTCAGCCTGGTAGCCCCTCCAGGACCGGAGAGGACGACAGCATTATGCCCTTCGTCTTTAGCGATCTTGTGAATCCCTTCCAGACCGGCCGCAACGGATGTGCCGCCGAATTTGCTGATTTTGTACGCCATTGAGGAGAAAAAAAACAACTAGAATAAATACCTTTCGGTTGACACTACTGATTAGTAGTTATTTTGTAAGATGAATGCAACAAGACCGGACGAAACATCCCGAAGATGCATGCACGGAAGTCATGGGGTGCGGCTCCGCTCGCAGGAATCCACCACAAAAGTGTCCTTTTCAATGATTCTGAAAGTTGGGAGAAAGATGCTGTGAGAATATATGAAAAAATGATGCAGAAATGTTCACCCGATCGCGCGCCTGCAATCAGTGACTTCCGCGGACTGGACAGAATCGATCTTGAGGAAGGCCTCTTCGAGCGGGTCAGTCCCGCCGTTAGCCTCATCGGTGATGATGAAGATCTTGAGGGCGTTAAGGCCGAAAGCGATGGGCTCGATATCGCATTTCCCGAAATCGGCGCCGAATAACAGAATCTCTTTCTTGGCCGCCACCAGAATCGCGTCGAGGTCCGCGTCAGGACTGTCAGGCATGACCTTGATGGTGACGATGACCTGCGCCATCTTAGTTCGGTCCGACGAATCCGCATTCGGAGCACTTGTATTTTGCTGCTATCTCCCTGCAATGCCTGCATCTGACTATCTCGCTCTTTCCGCAGGAGGGGCACTTGAAAGTGACTGCTCCCTCGGAGTTCGCGATGTCAAGCCTGCATGATCCGCAAATGATCTTGTCTTTCATTTTCAGCTGTTGTAATCTTCGATCGCCTTGACGATCTTCTTCAGGTTGTCCTGGTTCACGGTGAGGGTGTAGGATTGGACGATGGTCTTCAACTCCTCCATGGTCCCAGGCATGATATCGATTATCTTGTGGATGTGGACGTCCTTCATCCTCGGGATGTTCAGGTCTTCGAGAACCTTGTAGAGGTCTTTCACATCCTTTGTCTTCATGGTGACCACGGAATTCAGGTACTCCTTGGTCTTGTTGGCACGGAAAGACAACTCCTTGTCCCTTTTCTCGATCTTCGCGAGCTCTTCTTTCAGCTCGACGACATTCATGGGGACTTCCTCAAGGATGGTAGGTTTCACCATTTTTTACAGTTTCCTCAGATGGACCGGGTGGACGATGAGAGTCTTCGGTTTCGTCACGTCTTTTATGGTCAGCTCGTAGCAGAAACCCCTCCGCCTGGTGATGGTTCCGACACTGTTATGGAAGCGCCTGAAATACATCCCTTTCTGGACCGATGGTTCGGCGATGAGCGTCACGCGGTCGCCAGGTGCGAATGTCTGGAAAAATTTCCGTAGAGGCATCTTGCCTTTCATCTTCCTCGGCTTCGCGAAGAGATGGCGGGTCTTGCGCCGTGCTGTTCCTATTCTCTTTGCCATTTTATATCAGTATAAGATTATCTGTTGTAGAGTTCCTAATTTGTTTAAAAACCTTTTGATTCCCAAGCTCGTTTGCAAGTCTGAGTTGATTCTCGTCAATCGTAGTCCATGATATATCTCGGCGCCCTTTGAAAGTCCGAAATATCTATCGATGCTCCAACGCATCACTCCCTCCCTCACCAGGCGCGGACGGTCATTTTTCCGAGGGAAAAATGCCCTACGGCGGTAGCCCGTAGGGCGCCTCCCCACCGCCGACCCGCGCCACGGGAGGGAGTGATGCTCAAGCGATGATTCTTGGTACGATGACGAGGAAACCTGCAAACAAACCGATTCCCAAGACAAGCGCTCTGGAAACACCTTCTTCACGCGAAGAGAAGGAGGACAATGAGGGAGTCAGTGACAGGGTATAAATGGGGGGATTATAAGAAGGGAAAGGGGAGGAAATAGATGAGGCATTCGTCAAGGTGATCTTAAGGGGAAAAGAAGCTGGGATTGTGGCGCGGAAAAGGAAAAGAAAAAAATGCCCTCCTCATCGTCGATAACAGCAAAACAAAAGTTTTAAATATCTGTGAGTTGTCATGCATCTATTACGCCACAATCAGGCCGCAGATACGGACTGGTTTTTTGGACTTTGGGTGATTGTTGGAGGACATAAAATGAAGAGATTTTTTTCGAACGTCATGTCAAAGATGGGGATCAGCGAAACCGCCGAGGAGATCCCTGCTGAAGACGGATATGTGGAGCTGGACACAGAGGTCAGCGAATCAGAATCATCCATGGTCTATGTGAGGACTTTCGTCATCAAAGATTTCGAGGACATCAAGATCATCCTTGACAAGCTCAGGAAAGGGGGGATCATCGCGCTCATCAATATCAAGCCACTGAAGGACAAGGACATCGTCGAACTTAAGAGGGCTATCAATAAGCTCAAGAAGACCTGCGACGCCATCGAAGGGGAGATCGCCGGGTTCGGGGATGATTGGATCGTCGCGACGCCTTCATCGGTCCGCATCTATAAGAACAAGGAGACCGAGACCATACAGGATGACAAGGACATCATCGAGTAAGGCCCAGGCATCTTTTTTTATCAGGCTTCTCGGCATCTCACTCGCTGTCGTGATGGTGCTGAATCTCTTCCTTTTTGTTTTCCGCAAGATATCTATCATCTGGTTCTGGGGAGTGATCATATTCTGCGCGGCAATGGCGTGGGGAGGGATACCTCTGCTTCGGAGGATGGGGTCTTGATTATTGGGTTATGAGAATGATGAGTTAAAAAGGAGATCTATTCAATTTTCTTTGATTAATAGACGTTGATTATGAATTCTGTTTTGGCAGGGGTATTTTATGAGACTCCGGTGCTGCATTAAAAAAAGTCTGGCAGTTTTACGAATCTCTTCATGCTTGGTCACCTAAACCCGTCATGTAAATTTGATAATCGATTGTTTATGGCCAAATCCTCTATTTGAGAATAACAGAGAACAAGAGAGCCGCAGCAAATTTTCCCAACACGTTCAGCATCCCGCAGGCATCAATGAATATTTAGGATCCCTATCTACACATGAGTTCTCTTTTCCGACAAGACCACCACAGGTCTGGCATAATTCACAATCATCATCGCTTTTGCATGCCCCGGAAAATGAGTCGATTTTGCCTTTCACGGTGATGATTTTAGAAATGACCATCAAGGGTTTTATCCCATTTGTATCACGATTCTGGTGCGCAGTCGCAGCCTGCCCTAAAAGGATACACGGATTTCCACTCTTTTCGAGTATATCATCACAATCATATACATAAAAAGTATAGTTATATTCTCCTTCGAGATGAAAGAGAGGAGTAAACCAGCCATTTCCGGAATTCGACATCAAACCAGGAGAATAGAATGAGCCGATTTCATATTCATCAAACCCTGAAGTCTTATTGGAATTACCGAATGAACTAGAAACATGATTAAAATTATTCGAGCTTCGCTGCACCCAGGGACTATGATTATTGAAACTAAATTCTCCAACGATGGTTGATGTATACTCAGTATAGGATCCAGATTCGATTTTAATTGTGATCTGAGGGCCTTTACTCCTCAGCAGGCCTTGTGCAGGTTCACCGACTTTGTAAATATCTTTTGGAAATTCCAGGATCAATGTAATATTCTGATTGGTATCGATAACTGCTTCAGAAGGAGTGACTGTCTGTGAGGGAGAACCTGGAGCCGCAGGATTCATTAATTCGGAGAGCTCTCCATGACAGTTGTCCATATCAGTGACTGCTGTCTCAAAATCAATAGTGTTGTCATAGGCGCAGATCATCTCCTTATTGACCCATAATGGATTCGGATTGGCGATGAATTTTGATTTTACTTCACATAACCCGTCTTTAATGCCTATTATCTCATAGTGGTAGATTAGATTCTCCATCAATTTCGAGGTCAATGAAGATGGTTCACATTCCTTGAATTTTTCCTTGAAACAGGCAAAGTCACCACAATCAGTGGTGATCTCAATATCAGCCTCAATCCCGGTCTTCATCTCTCCGATTTTGTTTCCTTGATCATCATTCAAATCCACAGAAGCGTTGACCGATGAATGAATGATTTCAGGTCCTGGAACATTGGGTTGGATACCGATGATTTCAGGAAAAATGAAGAATATGATCCCTCCCATGAGGAGCCCCACCGCAACGATTCCGACGATAATTATTGCTGAGGCATTGATCTTTTTTTTAGGAGAATGGCTTGGTTCTGGCCTTGCTTTGTATCCAAGCACCTCATCGATCTGAGCATGAGTATAACCATTCTTGATGAGCGCGCCATGCAATTGCTGGTCGTTAAAACCCCTTCTTTTTTGAGCATTCACCCATTCAAGAAGCTGTATATTCGGCATATTGATTATGAGAGAAATTGAGTTTAAATTAGTATCTCTTTGTATGAACCACCGTGCCAAACATTTATTATATCCGATGAACCTTGTCAAATGAGCCCTCTTTTTTTGGATATCCAGCAAGGATTAAATAATCAACATCATTCCTCTCATCGATGGTACTGGAGGACCTTCTAGACAGGACTGCTCATTTTGTTTCAGAGAATAAATCATTCTGCTTTTGGACCTCTGCACTCGTCATCTCAGGGATCGCGGATATCGCGATGACCACACATGTTGCTAAAAGCCTCCAAGACGAAGGGAACCCTATCATGAGTTATCTATGGGAGCATGCAGGGGTTGGAGGTATGGCTGGGATGAAAGCAGCAACAATCTCTAATATGGCTTATGTATCATATAAAGTCCGGAAGGAGAAATATCTTATTCTTTCCACTGTCGCCTTTTCTGGTGCTGCCTTATCGTGGTATCTGATGTGAAAGCCTATCCACAGTAAATGCATATCATCTAATGCATATCACCATTTCCTGCTTAGGGTAGCCTCGTCTTCAGGATATCTTTGTCGCTGTATGTCCCTCTCCATAATTCTCCTTTCCAATGTCTTTCGCCCCATCCTCTTTCATCCATTTCAGGTGATCTCCCATCTTCCTCCAAATCTCTCCCGTTATGTTTAAATAGTAGTATTGCTAAAATATTTCTACAATCACTTAAGAATACTTAAAAAGTAACATTGAAGTAGTGTAGAGGTATTGTTACAGTATTACCATGTCGAAGCAGAGCAGCAAAAAGGTGATGGTGCATGTGTACCTCACACCTGAAGAGAAAGCCCGTATAGAGGAGAAAGCGGCAGAGATAGGGATCTCGGTCTCAGCCTACATCAAAGTCAAGCTCTTCGGGGAGGTCATCCTCAAATGAGACTCCGCCTCGATGCATACTTCCTGTGCATAGCAGCAATCCTGCTCATCATCCCCCTTGTCCTCTCTTCGTTCACCACGGATATGTCCCAGGAAGATTTCATGAACGGGACCTTCAACGGGACGCGGTTCAACCAATCCGGATGGCTGGAACTGGATGGCTCGGCGGGATACCATAACACCAACGGGACTTTTGTCTCAAGGCTGTTCAACGCCTCGCTCATCGCTGAATGGAAGAACATCTCATGGCAGGGAGATCTGGAACAGGGCAACATCACTTTCCAGGCGGCTGCATCCGACAACGCATCCAACTGTTCAATATTCCAGGGCCCTGACAGGACAGAAGGGACATGGTACGTTCAGCCTGGATCGCTCAACCTGTCCCATGCCCGGTACTTCAGGTACAGGATCAACTTGACGACCCAGAACACAAGCTCAACTCCAAAAGTGCACAATGTGACGATAGGCCACTCGGTGCTCCTGCCGGAAGTCACTCTATTTGCACCCTTAAACAACTCGAGCGCCAATCATTCCCTCATCGTTTTCATCTATAATGTGAGTTCGGAAAACCCGGTCACGAACTGCTCGCTCTACATAAATAGGACATTCATGGCCTGGAACGATAGCCCGGTCGTGATGGGGACACAGAATAACATCTCCCTGTCGCTTGGCAACGGAAACCATACCTGGACCGTCGGCTGCATGGATCCTCTGGGGAACCAGGCTAATGCTACTGAGTATAACCTCACGGTCGATGCACCCGATCTCGCTTATCCCGCGATCCTCAATGTGACGAATGTATCGACCACCGCAACCACGACCTCCATCACCTGGCAGACTGACGAGATCACCAACCACTCTGCCATCATGGGTCCGAATATCTCGCTCACTTTCAACAGGAATTCCAGCGCCAGCTACGCTACAAGCCATACGATAACGTTCCAGGGGCTCACCAACCTGACCACCTACTATTACAATATCACCTGCTGCGACCCTTCAGGCAACTGCAACACGACAGGCCCATTCAACGTGACGACTTCGTACGCCCCTGATACCACTGACCCCTCCATCACCCTTCGTTCACCAGCCTCCGGGGGATATGCATCAGGGAACAATCTCACCTTCAACTGCTCAGCAAGCGATTACAATCTCGATAATGTCTCGCTCTACGGCAACTGGAGCGGAACCTGGGCGCTGAACCAATCGAACACGAGCGGGGTAAATACAGACTATCTCTTCTTTTTGACGCTTGAAAACGGCTCTTATCAGTGGGCATGCCATGCCTGCGACGCCGAAGGGAATTGCGTCTTTTCCTCTAACCGGACCTTAAGGGTGGGCTGGGCAGCATTGGAAGTGGTTTCTACGACGCCAAGCAACGGAACCGCTAACGCTTCAGCCACAATGCCAATATCAGTAGGGTTTAATTCGCCAATCGATGAGGCGGAAATCGCCTCATCAGTCAGGCTGCTTGGCCCATCCGGTCCGTTTTCTTTCACAGCGTCGTTTGACAATACGACGAACACGGCGACGCTCACCCCTGCCGCAAGGTTAGCATACGGTACAGGTTATGTCATCAACATCACCACTTCGCTTGTGGGGATATATGGTGAGACGCTCTCTTCTGATGTCAAGGTCTGGTTCGAGACAAGTCCTCAGGACACCGACGGGGACGGCAACCCAGACAATAACGAGAGCGATGATGACAATGACGGCCTGAACGACAGCGCTGATTTCCTGAACGGGAACGCGACATCCATCTATTCTGACGCCTCTATCTCCGTCGATATAAACGGCAGTTCAAACCTCAGCCATGCCTGGACAGGGAGAGGAGAGGTAAGGATAAACGCCTCAGGGGTCACACTGGTGGAGTTCCCCTTTTTCTTCTCAAACAGCAGCATACTGGACCTTGCCAATATCTCTATCCAGAGAGATGACGGGACAGGAAAAGGGTCTATCGTGATCAGAGGTATCAACCTCCCGGCATCATATACAAAAACGGTGTGGATCAACGACACGGACGGAGTAGAAAGCGATGTGTGCGTCAAAGACAGCGATATCGTCTCCATCTCCGAGCTTTCTCCGGATTGCGATGCGGAAGACGAGAAAGTTGTCAGGTGCGACGGGACAGACCAGGACGGCTATTCATGCGAGGCAGGATCAGGAGGAGTCAGGGTCACCGGGCTCTCACATTCAGGAGTCATTGAGGAATGTCGGGAAGATTGGGAGTGCTCATCATGGATCCCGCTCTTCTGCTTTTTCGGGAGGGGCCAGGTGAGGACATGCAGTGATGTCCAGGGATGCAATACCACACGGTTCAGACCGACAATCGAACAGCTCTGCGAGAACCCGATATCCTCAGCAAGCAGGGGCTGCAGAGCCCAATGGGAATGCGCAGACTGGGAAGGGTGCGTGGACGGGGTCGAAAAAAGGGCATGCGTCAATGTGGGAAGATGCCCTGACCATATCCAGGCGCCGGCCCTGAACAGGAGCTGCAATGTGACCTTCGTGAATGAGACTCCAGGGAAGGGAGGGGAGTCAGCCACAGGAGGGGATGAGGGGAAGGTATCAGACGGTGCAGGGGTTGAGACACCGGAGATTGAGCAGCCGGTGAAACCGATATTCGATGAGGAAGGATCACCGTCACCCAGCGTATCAGAGGAGACTGTGACAGCATGGCCCTATATCCTCTTCGCTTTCCTGGGCATCATGATCATCGCGGTCTTCTTCTACCGCTCCTATCATAAGCCAGCGGAGATCAATAAACCAGCGGAGATCGTCCCTGTAAGGAAGGAGAGGTATCTTGACAACGCCTTAAAGGAGAGGAAGGCGCTCATATCGTTCGTCCCCCATGAGCGGACTCCGGGATTCTCCTGGCCTATCCTTTGGAGGAATCTTAGGAGGCATAAGGACATCGTGAAGCTCCGCAGGCTGAAAAAGCTCAGGCAGCGCGAGTTCAAGGAGATCAGGATGATCGCAGACACCGTGAAAAAATCAGGGGATGACTCTTTCGTCTCGCGATTCATGAGGTACGAGATGGAGGACCCCTCCAAACTGAAGGCGCCAGATAAACCATCGGTCGTCGCAAGCGGAGTCGCTGACCGGACGCTTCTTTGGATGCACGGCATCAAGCACACGAAAGCCCAGAGGGCGCCACCTCATTTGGCAAGGAGGGGAAAGGAGCAGCGCATGGAAGAGCTCAGGGAGACGAGGGAAGAGACAGAGACAGGGCTCATGGAGAAGCTTGATCTCATCAAAAAGAAGCTTGGGGAAGGGAGCATAAAGAAGGAGCAGAAGGACAATACAAAGACCGGATTAGAGGAAAAAGTGGAATCGCTCAAGAAAAGCACGGACCAGGAGACAGACGGATTAGACAAGGTGACGCTGAAAAGGGAGGCTGTGCAGCTTGGGACGCTCATGTCAAAGCTTCGCGCATTGAATCTCCCTAAACGCCTTGGACAAAGCGCCCATGAAGTCGAAAAAGCAGCGGATTCGTTCATTGAACAATCATATGAAAGGAGAAAGACACTCCGGGAGATGATGCATTTCTCAGTCCGCAAACACAGGAAAGACCTGGCGGACCTCGAACGCACAGGCCTACTCGCAAGGTTCGTGAACGACCATGAAGGCGATTGGAACCATGCTGATTGGGAAGGGCTCCTCCTCCGGGCGAGGAATCTCGGCTATGATATCAAGGATTATGAGCTCGGAGCTGTCCTTGAGATGGAGAAGAGGCGCTACAAGGTCAGGAAAGAACTCGGACGATGAGCGCAGCTGATGATCAGGGACAGGCAGTCGCTTCGCCTGCTGACATCATCGCACGGATAAAAGAGAGCAGGCAGAAGGCGATCGGGCAAAATGACCTCAATACAGGGGAGCCGATAGTAACTGGGACCGACCTTGCACAGGCGGATACTATCACTGGCGACCCTTTTCGCGAGCCAGGCAATGAATCGCAAGCGCCCTTGATATTCCCTGATCTTACTCTTGAAAATTTGTCTGCGGTCAATAATGAGAGACCAGTTGAGCAGCCAGTGATACAGGATCCTATTACTAACTCAATCGGCAAAAGGAATAACATCACAGAAATGGATAGGACTGATAATGTTGGAAATGCCAATAAAAATAACGACATCACCACGCCCAACCAGGATAACGACCTCACGCCACCTGGCAAAGATATCGAACGGGTGAAATCTTTCTGGAAAGCAAGGATCCAGCCCAAAGGGGGATGGATGAAAAAAAAATCAGGTGGATCAGGAAAAGATGACCCTCGAAATGGGAAGCTGGACTATGAAAGGAAGGAGGGCGAGGGAAGGAAGTCCGGCTATGAGAAGAGGGATGACGATGATAAGGAAGTGGGCGAGGGAAGTGGGGGGGCGTTAAGAAGGGAGGGCTATGAAAAAAAGGAGGGCGAGGGAAGGAGAAGCGAAAGAGGGACGGGAAGGGAAGGAAGGACAAAGGGAGAAATTACGGAAAAAACAGACAGTGGCGAAAACGCAGGATCATATCATCATGCCAGCCGTGACGAGCCAGATACCCCGGCAACGATAGAGATGATGCTTGAGAAGGTGAGATCGGTCTCATTGGTCTCAAGGGGCCGTCTTAATGAGGCGTTCATCCATGATGTTCAGGGGATGATGGAGGCTGACGCGAAAAAACAGAGCTGGTTCTCGATCAACCACAAGATACAGGCTCCAAAAGGCATCGTCGCCCTTTCCAGGAGCGGCATGATACAGGAATTCGTGGCCAAACACAAGGGGAGCTGGACAGGAGAGGAATGGACAATGTTCATCGCGGCCCTCCGGAAAAAAGGTTTTGGCGCGCTTGAAGAGGACATCTTCAGTCTCGTCGAGCTGGAGAGGGCATGTTATCACAGAAATAATTAAAGGAAGCTGCTTCTCTGCCAAGAAAAAGCTGTGTTTCTCTTTTAGTATTTCTTCTTGGAGCAGATCATCAGGAATGGTTGAGAGCAAAACTTATGAGCGACCATACGCGCGGCTTTCGCGCGCTTCTCGGCTTCGCACGATCGTGACCTAGCGTTAGTATACAGGAGTTCATTCCTGCGCTTAAACGCAGAACGTCACCTCCGAAGCGAACGCTGAGTGAAGGAGATGATTACATTTTTATCTGATAGTGTATTCCCATCGTTATGGAACTCTACTTGCTCGTGCATCCAGCATCAGAATTGAATCAATACCCAACATACGACCTAAAGAAGATGTCTGCTATCTGGAGAGAAAGCATCCAAAAAGCGAGTGAGCGGGAAGAATTCGGGATCATCTATCTCAGCGGCACAACCTATTACCAGGAACATTCCGACAGCCATGATGGAAAGTCCTATGGTCATGTCTCCAGGCATCAATACGAGATTTTTGATTATTTTAGGTCGTCATTCAAAGAGAATTCAAAAATAGTCATCGCGAATAATCTTTATTTTCCAGGGATACATAGTGACCCAAGGATTTCCCATGTGAGTAAAGTGACGGCAAGGGGCATCTGGACCGAATTATGCGTCAATGATTCGCTCGATGGAATCTGTGAAGAATATGGATTATCCCGTGATATATGTTCTATAGCATTTGATGAATCGGTCTTCAAAGGGAAAGGGTACCATAGAGACGGAAAAAAGATATTAAAAAAACTAGGAATCTCACCCGAAGCATACAAACGGTGTGATTTTGGAGAAAGGATGAAATTGGTTTTTGATCCTAAGAACATCAATGATATACGACTGGATTTTCAGGAATACTTCTCGTCCCAGGCATGATATAATTGTGTTTCCTCTCCTTAAAACTGATATACCTCCTACGAATCGGTAACAAGCGGATATGAGTGTAGACCTTAAAGAAAGTAGAACATTGCGATTGATGAACATGCGCGATGAAGCGTCTATCACTGCCATCAGGAAAAAAGGGTTTGGCGCGCTGGAAGAGGACATCTTCAGTCTCGTCGAGTTGGAGAGGGCAAGCTATCATGGAAATGTATAAATAGCACCCAGCAATCTTCTATACCATGTCCAAGTACGAATTCACGGCGGTCGAAGAAGAGATTCTCGCGTTCTGGAAGGATGAAGGCATCCACGGCAAGGCTAAGGCAAAGAACGAGGGCAAACAGAAATTCTATTTCCTTGACGGCCCTCCCTATACCTCAGGAAGGGTGCACATCGGGACCGCCTGGAACAAGACCCTGAAAGACATCGCGCTTCGCTATAAGAGGATGAGGGGCTTCGATGTATGGGACCGTGCAGGATACGACATGCATGGGATGCCTATCGAACGGGCTGTCCAGCAGGAACTCAAGCTGAAAGGGAAAGAGAAGATCCTTGAATACGGAGTCGAAAAATTCATAGAGAAGTGCCTGGAATTCGCCAACCGCAACATGGAGCTCATGAACAGGGACTTCAAGAGGCTCGGTGTATGGATGGATTTCGATGGCGCCTACCAGCCCATCACCCGTGAATATATAGAGGGGGAATGGTGGCTCATCAAGAGGGCGCACGAGAACGGGAGGCTCTACCAGGGGAAGAAGACCATGACCTGGTGCGGGGACTGCGGGACCGCCCTCGCGAAACACGAGCTCGAATACAAGAATGTCTCTGACCAGTCCATCTTCCTCAAGTTCAAGGTACTCGGATCAGAGGACGAATATCTCATCATCTGGACGACCACACCCTGGACCATCCCTTATAATCTCGGGGTCATGGTGAATCCTGAACTCGATTATGTGAAGGCGAGAGTCGGGGAAGAGACCTGGATCGTCGCGAAAGCGCTTGTCAATGTGTTCGTATCCGCGCTCCTGGGAAAGAAGTACGAGATTGTCGAGGAGTTCAAAGGAGATAAACTGAAAGGGCTGAAATACATCCATCCGCTGCGTGAGGAGCTGGAAGATAATTTCAGGGAGATCGAGAAGGTCTCGTCCAAAGTGCATTCAGTCGTCATGTCAGAGGAATATGTCGATACTTCGGCAGGGTCGGGGCTCGTCCATATGGCGCCTGGTTGCGGGCCTGAGGATTACGAGGTGGGGCACAGGGAAGGGATACCTCCATTCAACGAGCTCGACCAGGAAGGGGTGTTCAAGGAGAGCATGGGTCCCTTCGCTGGATGGGTGGCGAAGAAAGACGACAAGAAGTTTGTCCAATATCTTGAGGATAAGGGGTGCCTCATCGAGAAGACGCCTGTCGATCACGATTATGCGCATTGCTGGCGCTGCAAACAGCCGGTGGTCTTCCGGACGACTACGCAATGGTTCTTCAGGGTGGAAGACCTGAAAGAGACCATGAGGGAGCTCAACCGCGGCATCAACTGGGTGCCTGGTTTCGCGGGCTCAAAGAGCTTCGACAACTGGCTTGACAATCTCCGGGACAACGGGATCACCAGGCAGAGATTCTGGGGTACTCCGCTTCCGGTCTGGAAGTGCGATGATTGCGGGGAGTATGTCGTTGTCGGCTCGATGTCCGAGCTGAAGGAGCTCGCGGGAAAGGTCCCTGACGACCTCCACAAGCCGTGGATTGACGCCATCACGATGTCCTGCGAATGCGGAGGGGTCAAGAAAAGGATCCCTGACATCCTTGATGTCTGGGTGGATTCAGGTACAGCGTCCTGGAACTGCCTCGGGTTCCCCCAGGAGAAGGGGAGGTTCGAAGAGATGTTCCCGCCGGATTTCATATTGGAGGGAATCGACCAGATCAGGGGCTGGTTCAACCTGCTCATGGTGGCATCAATGGTTTCGATGGGCAGGCCATCATTCAAGAATGTCTACATGCACGGTTTCGTTCAGGATTCGAAGGGGAGGAAGATGAGCAAGTCACTGGGGAACTACATCCTCCCGGAAGAAGTCATCAGCAAGTACGGAGCCGATACCTTCAGGTATTATTCTTCGGGCGCGACCGCCCCTGGAATAGATTTGAATTATAATTTCGATGACATGGAGGTCAAGTTCAGGAATCTTGGGGTCCTTTGGAACCTCCACAATTTCGTCATAGACCTCGCGACCAACACCGGGATCAATCCCGCAACGCTCAAGGCGAAGAAAGGGGGACTCGAGGAGAAATATATCATCTCGAAGATGCATTCGGTCATCAAGGATGTCACATCCGCTCTTGACGAATATAGGCTGAACGAGGCTGAAGGGAAGATCGAGAAGCTTTTCTTCGAGCTGTCAAGGACCTATATCCAGCTTGTCCGCGACAAGGCATCTGTCGGAAGCGACGAAGAGAAAGAGGTGGTGCTCTCGACCATATGGGATGTCCTCATGGGGACCATCAGGATGTTCTCAGTCATCTGCCCTTTCATCACCGACAAGATATACAGGGATTTCAGGGAGAGGTTCGGGCTTGAGGAAGAGAGCGTCCATCTCCTCGGCTGGCCGGAATATGATCCTAAGCTCATCGACAGCGGCCTTGAAAATTCGATGGAGATCGTGGCAGGTGTGATCCAGGCGGCGCTGCACGCGCGTGAGAAGACAGGTCTAGGGCTACGCTGGCCGGTCAAGGAGATCACAGTGGTGACAAAAGACGACACTGTCAGGGAAGCGGTCGAGAAGCTCGAGGATGTTGTGGTCTCGCAGACCAATGT
>Ga0209575_10000782_pt1 | contig 15821 bp, 11 predicted proteins | sample Medcelwee11metaG_FD_187172 | JGI IMG/M metagenome (GOLD analysis project Ga0209575, IMG submission 187172) | Freshwater pond sediment microbial communities from the University of Edinburgh, under environmental carbon perturbations - Medium... | ecosystem: Environmental > Aquatic > Freshwater >...
CCGCAGAGTGGCGAAGGCGGACGGGAGACACCGGACGAATCGGGGAGAAAAGGAAGAGTTGCCGCGTGAGCGAGTGATTTTTTAGCAGGGAAGCTAAAAAATTTGTCACGAGGTAGCGGCACTATCGTTTTGCACTCACCCAATCTCAAAGCCAACGCGATGAAAATAAAAGTAGCCGAGTAGGGCGCGCGCCGCGTCTTTTTGCGGCGCACACGCGATTTGATGACCGTTCCGCGTGCGCGGCGAAAAGATGCCGCGCACCCTACTTGGCTGTATAGCCAGGAAGGCTTGGTGCTGGGGAATGCCAACGCAACGCTGATACCAACTTTGCAACCCGGTGAAACCCAGGTGCTGGATATGCTGACGTTACAACAGCGCAGTGGTTATACTCAGCCCTGGACGGGACGCGCACGTTTGGTGATTAGCGAGCCGACCAGCGGGATACAACTGATGGGTATGATTCGTTCTAAGCAGAGCAATATTCTCACGAATATGAGCGCGGTGCGTACCATTCAGTGAGGGGTGTTTAGTAAGAGTTAAAACAACAAACCTGCCAGGTTTTCAAAACCTGGCAGGTCTGCGTTTTGGCATGGGAGACTGAACGGTTACGTCTGAAAAAAGCCACGCATTTAAACAAAATAGCCACGCATTTAAACCTTTTTTCCCCCGCCTATTGCTAAACTGTCGCTAGCCCAAAAATGGACGGGCGACCGTCTTGTATGACAAAACTGAGGAATATTCCCATGTTCACTTCCCTGCGACGCTTACCGGGTGGCTTATGCCTACGGGGTTGTCTCGCCATTCTGCCTTTATTACTCATGCTCAGCAGCGGGGCGGCTCACGCCTTGTCATGCAGCGCTGGTGGCACCAAAGCCGGGTCGCTCAAAGGCGGCGACGGCTCGGTGTGTTATTGCGACTTAAATTTCCAGGGCAAAGACTATGGTCAAGCCATGTCCCCAGTGGGCATGGGTTTGCCAGAAAGCAGTGAAGCCGAAGAGATTGGCGGCGAATTAGCGGGTGTCGCTTTGGATGAGAGCTTAGGTGGCGGCTCTGGGATATTCAGTTACGGCACAATGGTTTATAGCGGCTCAAAATCTGGTGGCAACATCAGATACAGAGATGCGGTCAATACTAAGATTTGCAGCGATGCCAGTTGCAACAGTTATATTACCCCAGCGCAATATAAAGACGGGGTACGCTACTATTTTCAGAACACCTCAGCCGGCGGCGGCAAGCAGGTGTTTAGCTGCGAATGGTATGGCAGTTCATGGCTGGGCCAATATTATTTCAAGAATGCACGGATGGACGTGCCGGGCGTGGTTGACCTGATGTCGCCAAACCTCGCATACCGCTATTACACGCAATATTCGGCGCAAAATGCCAGTGGCGCGATAGTGCCTAACCAAGTCACTGCGACTGATGATGTAGACACTAATCCAGTGGTGACTTGCACCCCAGCCCTCAGCAGCTATTTGCCGGTTGGTAAAAATACCATTAGTTGCACTGCGCGAGATGCCAGTGGCAATGTCACGGGGCCGGTTGCTTTTGTCACCGAAGTGCTGAAAGCGAACCAATGGGCCATTTTTTATCCCATTGATGATATTGAGTTCGGCGAATCTGCGCCGACGCTGAATGTTTCCCTCAGTTCCAGCTTGACACCGGTTTATTCCGCCAGTGGGCCTTGTAGCGTCAACAGCAGTGGCGTGGTTAGCGTCACTGGCACAGGCAATTGCGCGATTACCGCTACCCATCCGGGCAATGGCTATTTTAATGAGGCATCGGATGGTACTCAGCGTTTTGACATCAAGCCAGCGCGGCTGGAACAGACGATTACTTTTGATGCCGTTCCCGCCAAGACCTATGGCGATCCGTCCTTTACACTCGGCGTGACGGGCGGCGGTTCGGGTAATCCGGTCAAATTGACCGCCCGCAGTACCTATGACGTGTGTTTTGTCACCCTGCCCAATACGGTTTCTGTGTATGGCGCGGGCAATTGTAAAGTGGAGGCGTATCAAGACGGTAATGCGACTCACAAACCTGCCACGGCGGTTTTGAACATCCCGGTTGCCAAAGCCACGGTCACGCTCAGTCTGGCTGACGTGGGCGAAAAAACTTACGGTAATCCCGCGTTTCGGGTGCGGGCGACCAGTTCCATGCCGCCTTATTTACTGAGTTATTCCACTACCGGCGTCTGTTCTAATGCGGGTAATCTGGTCACGCTGACGGGCGTGGGCACTTGTGGCGTCACGGTTGCGCTGGCAGGCACCGCAGGCTACGACGCAACCAGCGCCACGCTGGCTATTCCGGTGTTGAAGGGCAACCAACTGATTAATTTCCCAGCACTTAACCGCGCCAGTGTGAGCAATGCGCAGTTGACCCTAGCCGCCACCGGCGGAACATCGGGCGAGCCGATGGTTTATACGGCAACTGGTACTTGTAGCGTCACTGGCAATATCGTGAGTTTTAGCGAAGGTCAGTGCGAAGTCACCGCCAATCAGGCAGGCAATGCCAATTACAACGTGGCGGCTCCAGTCAGCCGCTCGCTGGTGTTTGCCAAAGCCAATCAAACCATCACATTCCCAGCTATCAGCAGTTCTAGCATTTCCGGCGGGCAGTTTCCGGTGAGCGCGACGGGCGGTGCTTCTGGTGAACCAGTCACTTACAGCGTAGCGGGTTGTAGCATCAGCGGCACTACTGTTACCGTCACCCCCGGCACACTTTGCAACGTCACTGCTTCGCAAGTGGGTAATGTGGATTACAACGCGGCGGCGGATGTCACTCAATCAATACAAATCAGTGCGTCTGGGGCGATAGTCACTAACTGTAATAGTACTGCGGTTACTGGCGTATCAGTAGGCGATTGCCAAGCCTTGTTGGCACTGTACAACAGTACCGGCGGTGCTAATTGGACGACTAAGACTAATTGGAACACCAATAGCGCGGTGAGTACATGGTTTGGTATAGACGAGGTTGTGAGCCAGCGAGTGGCTCGTATCAATCTTTCCAACAATAATTTGGCAGGCACTTTGCCGACGGCATTAGGCAATCTCACTGCATTAAAGGGCTTATCTTTATCTAATAATCAACTGACTGGCACAATTCCATCTGAGTTAGGGCAACTGTCCGCCACTTTACAGCTACTATATTTAAACGGTAACAAATTGTCTGGTGAAATTCCGTCCCAACTGGGCAATTTAGCGCAATTGATTGACCTCAATTTCAACGGGAACCGCTTATCTGGTTCGATTCCTCCCCAATTAGGAAGTCTCAGCAAGCTCACTGATTTGGGACTTGGTTGGAATCAATTAACCGGTACCATCCCTCCCCAATTAGGAAACTTAGCCGCTACACTCAATTTCGATTTGGAATTGCGCAATAACCGTCTAACCGGCACTATCCCGCCGGAAATCGGGCAGTTAAACAAAGTACAGCGGTTATTTTTGGATTATAACCAACTCAGTGGGACGATTCCTAATTTGTCGGGAATGACGAGCATGACCGTTTTGAGCGTAGGTTATAATACTTTGTCGGCCGAAACCAGCGGCACCGCAACTGCTAGACAAGCGAATTGGCGCGATACCCAAACCACGCCGCCGACCAACATCACCGCCGTTGCCGCGCAAACCAGCGTGACTTTGAATTGGACACCGATGATTTACCAGGGCGTGGGTGGCTATTATCAAGTCAAATATGCCACGACCTCCGGCGGCCCCTATGATGTCGCAGGTGTCACCACAGCTAAATCCTCCGTAAGTTATACGGTAAATAACTTAACCCCCGGCACGACCTACTACTTTGTTGTCACTGGCTATACCGGCGGCACGATTGATGTGACCAGCGACCCCAGCGCAGAAATCTCCGCCACTACCACGGCACTCAATCAAACTCAAACCCTCACCTTCCCCACTTTAGGGAATCTCACCCCCAACGACACGCAAACTCTGAACGCCAGCGCGTCTTCCGGCTTGGCAGTGAGTTACAACGTGAGCGGCGCTTGTAGTCTGAGTGGGGATGAAGTCACCGCCACTGGCGCAGGCACTTGCACCGTCACTGCATCACAAGCGGGAAATGGTCAATACAGCGCGGCAACTTCGGCAGATCGCAGCTTTACCATTGCTAAATTGGCACAAGCCATTGAGTTCGCGCCCTTGCAAGAGATTGCACCAGGGAACAGCCAAACTTTAAGTGCGACTGCCTCCTCCGGTTTGACCGTCAGCTACAATGCCAGCGGCACTTGCAGCCTCAGCGGCACCCAAGTGACCGCCACCAGCGCAGGTACTTGCACCGTCACCGCCTCACAAGCGGGTAACGCGCAGTACAACCCAGCCAGCGATGTAGCGCGTAGTTTTGAGATTGCCAAAATCGCGCAAACCCTCACTTTTCCCGCACTGCCCGACATCAGCTATGGTCAAGCTGCGCCGACTTTGGCGGCAAGCGTCACGCCTGCGACTTTGAGCGTGGCATACAGTGCCAGCGGCGTGTGTACTGTGACTGGGAGCGTGTTGAGCATCACCAGCGCGGGTACTTGTACGGTCACGGCTGCGCAACCTGGCGACATCAATCATGCTGCTGCTGAGTCAGTGGTGCGCGAGTTTACCGTGACCCAGGGTAGCGGTAGCTTGGCTTTCGACCTGATAGACAATCAGTCTTACGCTGATCTCAGCTTCACCGTCACCGCGACACGCAGCGGCGCGACGGGCGCGATCAGTTACGCCAGCAGCACGCCAGCAGTGTGTAGCGTCAGCGGTAATACGGTGAACATTCTGCAAGCGGGGACTTGTCGCCTCACGGCAGAACAAGCCGCAGATGCCAATTACCCAGCCGCGCAAACTTCAGCAGAGGTGGTGATTAACCCCGTTGCCCTGAAAGTCTGGGTAGCCGATGATGGCATTCAGGAAGGCAGCCCGCTACCTACTTTTAGCGCCAGTTATGAGGGTTTTGTGCGCAGCGAAACCGAGGCGGTATTGTCCGGCACACTGGCTTTCACTACGACTGCACCGACACCGGTGGTCAGCGGTTCTTATGACATCAACGCCAGTGGCTTGAGCAGTCCGAACTACACGATTAGCTACCTCCCCGGCAAGCTGACGGTAGGCGGTGTGGGTCTGTTGGTCACGGAAACCCAAACACCGGTGGTTGAAGGTCAAAGCGGCACGATTGGCGTGGTGTTGACCGGTCAGCCCAGCGGCGCGGTGACGGTGACTTTAACCCCAGATACGTTTGCAGATTTGGGCGCGGGTATCGGCAAGCCAGTCACGGTGAATTTCACCGCTGCTAACTGGAATGTGCCCCAGAATGTCACGGTCACGCCAGTGGATGACACGATTCCGCATGGCGTGAAGTGGAGCTTTGTTAAAGCCACGCTTAACGGTAACTACAGCGGCGTGACGGAAATGACTGCCCGCACGGTGATTTACGACAACGACCCAGGGGTAATCATTCAGCCTTACAGCGCGATGCTCAACGTGACCGAAGGCGGCGCGGCCACGCCTTATACCCTGCGCTTGAGCAGTATTCCCGCGCAACCTGTGACTGTTAGCCTGACCCCGGATGCGCGTTTGCAAACCGATGTGGCAAGCGTGACGTTTGCGGCGGATGAAACCGCGCTGGCGGTGCAATTCATCAACGTCACGGCGGTAAATGACAGCGTGTTCAGTAACTTACCTGCCCTTATTACGCACAGTATCAGCGTGGGCGACGGCGCGGGTTATAGCAACGCCCTGGCGATTCTGCCGGTCAGCGTGAACATTGCCGACAATGATCCTGGCGTAGTGATTACGCCGCTCAGTGTCACGGCAACGGAAGGCGGCGCAACGGGGAGTTATACGGTAAATCTGAGCAGCACACCTGCCAGCCCGGTCACGGTTTTGTTGAGCTACGACAGCACACAATTGGCGGCGAGCCAAAGCCAGTTGATTTTTACCGCTGACGCCAGCGCCTTGACCCCGCAAACCATCACCGTGACGGCGGTGGATGATAATGTCGCTGAAGGGGCGCACAGCAGCAGCATGAGTCACAGCATTAAAACCGGTGATGGCGGATTCTATCCCACCAGCAAGCCGCTTGATGCGGTGAGCGTGACGATTGGCGACAAAGCGATTCCGCCACCGCCGCCACCTGCTCCGGTGTATTACCCAGAAATCCAACTGCTGGATAGCGCCACGGATATTCTCGACAACAGCGGCAAGCTGGATTTCGGCAAGACGCCAGTGGGTACGCCGGTGGTGAAAACTCTGACCATCAAAAACACCGGTCAGGCGGCTTTAACCCTGGGGACGCCGACCTTGCCGATGGGCTTTAGCGTGACAAACTTCCCCACCAGCGTAGCGGTGGGCAAGAGTGCTGACTTTACCCTGACTATGGGCGCATCCAGTGCAGGCAATTACACCGGCAAGTTCTCGGTCAGCAACAACGACCGCAACGAAAACCCGTTTGATTTCACCCTGCAAGGCATCGTAGAAACACCGCCGGTGATTATTGCCACTGCAACACTGACGGTCAGCATCAGCGGACAAGGTAGCGTCAGCGGTCAAGGCATCACTTGCGGCGCGGATTGCACTGAAACCTTGAACGTCGGCAGCCAAATCGCCGGATTAACGGCAACGCCTGCCAGCGGTCATCAGTTCGATAGCTGGAGTGACCCAACGTGCGGCACGGGCTTTAGCCTGAACGCGGATACTTCCTGCGTGGCAAGCTTCAGCGCAATCCAAACGCCTCCGCCCCCGCCGTCAGTTGCCACAGCAACCTTGACGGTGCGCATCAGCGGACAAGGCAGTGTCAACGGTCAAGGCATCGCTTGCGGCGCGGATTGTACGGAAACCCTGACTGTCGGCAGCCAAATCGCCGGATTAACGGTCACGCCTGCCAGCGGTCATCAGTTCGATAGCTGGAATACCCCCGCTTGCGGGACAGGTTTCAGCCTGAACGCGGATACTTCCTGCGTGGCAAGCTTCAGCAAAATCCAAACGCCGCCACCGGTTGTTGAAGTCCCCACCGAGCCAAGCTTGCTGGGTTTAATCCGCGAACTCCCTGGCTTTGATGGCTTGACGATTTCACAAACCGCAAGCGGGCAATTGATCTTTGCCCTGCCGGATGCCTCAGTGATAACGGTGTTCAAGCCGGTGAACACAGAACAACTTGGGACTTCGCAAACCCCTGGTTACACGCTGAATAAGAATGGCAGCCTAGTTTTGTACCTGAGCAACGGCCTGATTTTGAAAATCTCGCCTGATTTGCCAGTCGAAGCGGATTGGACCGCCCGCCTAGCCGAGTTTGGTATCGCGCCGATGGTCAGACAGCCCGACGGCAACTGGCTGATTAACCTGCCGCCTGACTTGCGTGCCAGCTTCCTGCCCAACTGGTACATGCTCAGAGTGGCCGACAGCACACCGCTGGGTCTGAGTGTGACGCCCATGCCGTGCGACAGCGTTAGCCTGACTTTGACTTTTGAGCGCCAAGGGATGAAATACCAGCAAACTTTCTCCCCCGCAATCGCCGAGATGTCCACCGTGCAAGCCTATGTGCAACAGCACTTCGGCCTAGGACTGGAACAATCCTGGAACGGTGAAGTCACTACTCTGCCAGAGACGGCGTTTACCTTCTATCCGCATTGGGCGGTGACCGCCGGGACAAGCAGTGGCGCGTTCAACCTGTCGTTTGAGACCGACACCCGCCTTGTCCTGAACCAGGCCGATGGCTCACAGCAAAGCCTTTGCATCACTTCCCCGCTGCCCGTGCGGTGACGCAGACCGTGCCAGATGATGGCCGAAGCCAATTTCAGCACCGGGCAAACGGTCTTCTGGCGCATCCCCACCAAGGGATGCGCCAGAAAATATCTGGCAGATTTTGGCTCCGAGCCTTAACTTAAGTACCCTCGCATCCGTTCTTTCATCTCTTGGTTAGCTACTTCATCACAGCAGTGGCGGGCCATCTAAGTAAACACCTGAATAAAAGTCTTTTAATCCGAGATTAACGCAGATTTACTCTGCGTTTTCTCGTGTCGCCTCACCAGAGGCGACACGAGAAAACAACAGGTCGGATAACACGCAGGCAAGTGCCGGTCACAGCGGTGTGTCAGGCATTTAAAACCCCGAGGGCACAGAGAAAAGGTTGCTCTGTGCCCTCGGGGAGGCCGGATTTATTAGGCGGATAATTAGGGAGAAAAAGGGTCTTGATTCTTCATGGCCCGTTCTTTCAGGTGGGTAGCCAAGGGTTCCCCCAGATAATGATCAATCGCAATATGTACGCCATACAATACTGGCGTCATCAACAAGGCAATGATAAATTTATAGAAATATTTTACCAACCCCATGATTAAGATGATTTTTAAATCCCAATTAGTGGCTGGATTCAAATGAAAAGAAATAAACAGTACCACAAAGCTATCAATAAATTGTGAGACCAAGGTGGAGCCAGTGGCACGCAACCACAAATATTTTTCTCCTGTGTATTTTTTAATTTTATGAAAAATTCCCACATCGACCCATTGACCCAGCATAAATGCCACCAGGGAACCGAGAATAATCCATAACCCTTGCCCCAATACGGCTTGAAATGCCAGGTCCATATTGATGGTGCCTTCAGTGCCTTGACGCATGACCCAGAAATCCGCTGGGGCTAATTGGATGGATAAATAAATCATGGTAAACGCATAGCAAATTAAACCCACGGCCATGTAAGACAAGAGTTTAACGCCGCGTGTGCCGTAATATTCATTGATAATATCGGTCATCACAAACACCAGCGGCCATAATAATGCGCCTGCTGTCATGTTCAGAGAAATATTTAAAGTGTCGAGTAACGGGTAATTAAGCGGCGCAAAACCGAGGGTGCGTTCCACTGAAAAAACTTTGACGCCGACAAATTCAGCAATAATGGCGTTGGCTACAAAAAAAGTCCCCAGCAAAACGAACAATAAGATACTTTTTTTGTGAGAAGTCAACGGCAGCGGCGGTTCATGCGTCATAGTGAGTGATCCTTGGGAGGTGTCAAAGCGAGTTTGGGCGCAACCCCAAGCAAATTTCGTACAAAATCGTGCAATCCCTGTGTACATCAGGGTTAACGGGCCGCTGTGGCAGTCTCTCACAGGGCTAAGGGTTGCCGAGATCGACGGACTCACCTACACTGCGGTTCATTTTTAACCCAGTCAGGATAGTCTTTATGCAATTGTGTAAGCTTTCAAACAGGTGGTCTCGGCGGCCAAATGCGTGGCTGTTTTGCGGTGCGCTGCTGGTGTTGGGCAGTGCGGCGGTTCAAGCAAACACCCTCGCTTCGCCTCGGTCGCCGCAGAGCGCGATTCCCTTGAGCCAATTAACGCGCCAGGTGGCTGAAGAAATCAGCGCCCAGAAACTCTCTTACAGCACCCGTTCTGCCGATTTACGCGACTGTTCAGGCATTTTTCACCGCACCGCGCAACGCTTGGAAAGCAGTTGTCCGGGCGTACTGGTGCCGCCGTTAAGCGTGCGTTCTTCCAGGCAACTGGCGGCGTGGTATGCCAAGCAGGGCCATTTAACCGTGGTGCGCAATCCTTTGACCGACAGCGCGGCCTTGCAACCGGGTGCGGTGCTGTTTTTCGGTGAACCCAACGCACGTCGGGGCAAAAAATCGGCTAAACACAACAATAAGGGCGCGAGGATTCATCACATCGGCATCGTCACCGAAGTAGAATATGACAAGCAAGGACGGGTGATCGGCTATCACCTGTTCCACGGACGCTCGCCGCGTAAAGCCGCCTCGATTTCTTATTCCCACCGCCGCAATCCCGATAATCCTCACCAGCCGCCGTTTGGTAACGCCAACCAGGCGTTACTGGCGATTGCCACTATCTGTACTGATCAACCATGCCGGTGCTTATCCGACAGCGGCAAGCCCGCCAGCCCGCACGCTCATAAAGTCAGTCGGCGTAAATAAGGGTCTGCTTCAGCGACATCCCAGTATGCCTGGAAACGTTGCAACAAAGCGCGGGCGGTGTGGGGTGCGCTAAGGCAAGCTTCTGCTTTGAAACTGTCGGCATAGGGCCGATGCAAAAAGCCCAGGCCGTCTACGATTAAAAAGCTGTCTGCGATACGACTGGCTTCTGGATCGGGACGGCGCATTTCAATGCGACTGGTTAAGCGCCGTCCTAATGTCAATAAACGATGACCGCGCAAGGCCGCGACTTGTGGTTCTTGGATTAAAATCCGAATCCGGCTGTGGTGGCTACGTAACGCCAAGTCTTCCAGGGCTTCCAGACAGGCGTCGTGGTCATACAAGCTAGGCTCGAAATCGTGGGTCAAGATTTCCACTTGGCGGTCGGCGTGACGCAACAGCGCCAACACCGCTGCCTGTGTGTCTTCCACTTGTTGGCATACCCAGGGTTCGTGGTGCTTGTCCATACGATTCAAATCGGCGCGGTTAATCCTGCGGCTTTTGCGCCAAGGTGGTTTTATTCCGGCGAAATAGCTTTGCCACTAAACCGCCGACAGCCACTATGATCAGCAGCCCAAATTTCTTCAAAAATAGTAAAATGACCGCCAAGATGCCGGTTTTGCTCAGCACGGTGCCTGCCACCAAAGCACTCAGGCCATAAGCGGCGACTTTATCCAAACTGGGATCAAAATCCTCATAGCGATTGCCAGATTTGAAATTCGCCAAGGCTAACACCTTACTCAGATTGGCTTCAATCGCCTGTTGTTGAGCAATACCCGCCACAAAATTTAACACCAATACGCCTTTTCTACCCAACACCCGGATATTGTAATTCAGCGTGTGTTCTGGATTATCACCAAATTGAATTTCTTTAGCCCAGTGTAATTTATGTGCGGCTTTGTCGTAATAGGGTTTGCTGGCCCAGCCGATCAATTTGAGTGCTTCATAACCGCCAGCAGCGCGTTCTTCATTAGCACCATTAACGTCTGCCTGCATTTGTGCCAGTAATTCCTCATAATTAATTTGGTCGGCATCTGCATCGGAGACGTGACCCTCTTCTTCATATTCAATAATCACGCCCCAGGAGTCTTGATCAAAGGGCGTGGTATTGGCAGGAAACAACATGCCCAGCGTCTTTTGACCGGGCGGATTGCCCCACACTTCCACTAAAACTTTCTCGGCATCTGCCGCATTCAAATAATAGAAATCATTGGATACTTTTAATTCAGCGATGTCATTTGGCAGACTGATATTCCCTTGTTGAGGCTTTAAAGAGAGCCACAATTGTTTAGCCCAAGCCTGATATTCTGCGGCGTCGGCGTGTTCATCGTGTGCCTCCGCGCTGGGCGCGGGTTCTGCGGCGGCTGGTGCGGGCGGTGCGGGTTCTGCTTGTGCAGTGAAGAGCGACGCGCCGATTAACAACACTAACCAGAGAATACGTTGCATAATTACCTCGGAATTAAAAAGTTTTTGTTGACGCTACCAAACTTAGTCAGTAAATCGGCATCGACAATAGCCCAGACCCTTGTCAAAGTAAACAGGGTCATCAGCAAAACCGCTGACATCTGCTACACTGCCGCCCCGATTCCTTTCTCCTTTACACCAGCCAGACAGCTTGTTATGCGTCAGTCACTGCCCATGCGCCAACGCGGCGTTGCCCTGCTCACGGCCTTATTGGTGGTGGCTTTGGCGGTGTTGCTGGCCACTGCGATGCTCAGCCGTCAACAATTGGCGATTCGGCGCACCGCGAATCTGCTGAACCACGAACAGGCGTATTTATACGCGCTGGGTGCAGAAAGCTGGGCGAGACGGATTTTGCTGCGCGATGCCCAACACAGCAGCAGCGATCACTTGCGTGAAACCTGGGCTTTGCAAATGCCGCCGACTACGGTGCCAGGCGGCAGTTTGGGCGGCTATTTAGAAGATATGCAGGGCCGGTTTAACCTCAATACGCTGATCGATGCGGAGGGTAAGGTGGTCGAGAGCCGCCTGCACCAGTTTCAGCGTTTACTCACATTGCTGGACTTGCCGCCCGTGCTGGCGCAACAACTCATCGACTGGCTAGACCCGGACACGGCGGCACAAATTCCGGGGGGAGCAGAAGATCAAGACTATCTCAGCTTGACGCCCCCTTATCGTAGCGCCAACGGCCTGCTGCACAGCCCCAGCGAATTGCGCCTGTTGCTGGAGATGGACGCCGCCAGTTACCGGCGTTTACAAGCAGTGGTGGCCACGCTGCCCACGCCAACCCCAGTGAATATCAACACCGCCAGTGCCGTCGTGTTGCGCAGCTTATTTGACAATTTAAGTCAACAGGCCGCTGAAACGCTGGTGGAAAAAGCGCAACAACAAGGATTTACCGACGTGAATAGCTTTCTCAAAGAAGAAGCGCTGGCTGGGCTGGCGCTGGATCAAAACACGCTGAGCGTGCGCAGTGAGTATTTTATGTTGCACGCCGAAGCGCTGATCGGGCGCAATCGGGTCAGGCTCAACAGCCTGATTCACCGCAGCAATCAGCAAACCCAGGTGTTGCTGCGCAGCCGAGGCGAGAGCTGATGCGCGTTGGCACTTTATTGTGGTTGAGCGAACAGCCGGTTTGTACCGCCCTGATTGCCGATCAGCTCTGCGAATGTCCGCTAGACAAACTGCCGCCGCATCGCGGCCCCTTGGTGGTGTTACTGCCCAGTACCCAAATCGTGTTGGCGCAGGCCACGCTGCCCGGTTTATCGCGCCACCGCTTGCTACAAGCCGTGCCCTACAGTTTGGAAGAACAGTGCGCAGAAGACGTTGAAGACCTGCATTTTGCGCTGGGCGAACAGCAACGCGATGGCAGTTTACCGGTGGCCGTGATCAGCCACACCGTGATGCAGCGGGTGTTGGCGCGGTTGCACCAAGCGGGTCTCAAACCCACTTGGATCATGCCAGACGTGCTGGCAGTGCCCTATCCGGCGGATGGTTGGAGCATTTTGATCATCGGCGGAGTGGCGCTGGTGCGCACCGGTGCCCAGCAAGGTTTTGCGATTGAACCCAAACTGTTGCCCGCGTTGCTGTCGCCGCTGTTACGCAGCCAGGCCGCCAGTGAGCATTTGCCAGCACGCTTGTGGTTGTATAAGGGCGTGCGCACTGAAGCGGCGGTGTTGCAGACGATGCTCGACGGCTACGGCATTCCGTTGGAAGAAAAATCCCAAGAACAAGGCAGCCTGCGTCTGTTTGCGACTCACTTAGCCAGTGCGCACAAAACCGCCGCGCCGATTAATTTGATGCAAGGTGACTATCGCCCGCGCAATCCCATCACCTTGTTGTGGCGGCCTTGGCGTTTAACGGCAATTTTGCTGGGGATTTGGCTAGGCCTGCAAGGACTGGCGCAGTTTCAACAAGTCCAGACCTTGCGCCAGCAACGCGACGCGCTCAGCGTGGAACTCACCGAGATTTACCGCCGCAGCTTTCCCGAAGCCCGTAAAATCATCGAACCGCGTCTGCAAATGGAACGACAACTGGCCAGCTTACGCCAGCAAGCGGGCGCATCCGCTCAGGGCAGCGGTTTTCTGGCCCTGATCAGCGCGATGACTAAGCCCTTAGCCGACACGCCGGGATTGCTGCTCACTCGTCTGGATTACCGCCAAGGCATACTCGATGTCGCGCTCGAACTGCCCGACTTACAATCGCTGGAACGGCTGCGCCAAGCGTTAAGCCAGCAGCGATTAAACGTCGAAATTCGTTCGGCAGTCAGCCGTCAACAACGGGTAGACGCGCAACTGCGCATCAAGGAGTAATCGCATGGATTGGTTTTCTCGACTCGAAGCGCGTGAACGCTTGGTGCTGTTCGTCGGCAGCGCGTTGGTGTTGGCGGGCTTGCTGTACAGCCTGCTGTGGCTGCCGTTGACCCAGGAACAAGCCAGCCTCGCCCAACAGATTGCGACTTATCAAGACGACCGTCGCGCCATGCTTAGCGCCGCCCAACAATTGGCCCGCTGGCACACGCCCAAAACGGCCACGCCCACCCGCACGCAATCCCTGCTGAGTCTAACCGACCAAAGTCTGACTCAAGCGGGCTTGCAAAACACCAATAAACGCATAGAACCGCGTGGTGACAACGAAGTACGGGTGGAATTTACCCAAGTCGGTTTTGAAGCGCTGTTGCAATGGCTAGCGGCCTTAGCCGACGGTGCCGGTGTCACCGTGCAAACCCTCACGCTGGAACGCCACACTGAGCCTGGCATGGTGAAGGCTTGGTTGATTTTAATCTCCGCTGCCTCGTGATACTGCTCCCTTCCCTTCGGCTACTTCAGGAGGTTTCCTGTACACAGAGGTGACTGCCGCCATACCCAATCGTAAGCACTGCCTGCGGTAAGTTGCTGGAACACACCCATTTAATCTGCGTGCCACCCATGATGGTTTGCTGTGTTAAGGTCAGATAAGCGCCCGCGCCGAAAAATTCGCTGAGTTCGACGCGCAACGCGCCTTTCGGGAGAATTTTCACCTGTTTGATGTATTCGCCGTCGTTCATGTCCTCGTCAGGGATACCCAACTGCTTGAAACTGTCTGGGTGTTTGCCATTTTCCGCGTAATAGTTGGCCAGATAGGTTTTAAGCACCGATAACAGGCTGAATACGTTGGCTAATGCAGCGCGTTGGATATAAAGTTTTTGCAGGGTTTGGTCAGCAGGATTGAGGAGAGCTTCTGTTTGCTGGGATTGAACTGAAGCAGCAGGCGCAGCCGCCTGCGGCAACGGCGGTTCAACAGCAGGGGCGGGAACTGGCACCGCAGGCGTGATTGGCCGATTGACGAAAAACAGTATCCCGCCCACTATCGCCAGAGTGAGTGCCAAAGGCTGCCAGAAACGCAAGCTGCGTGGCCGCAAGCTGTCGTCATGGGTTAGCGCATAGGCAATAGCCTCGATTTGATGGCGCGGCAAGCGACTGACCTCGGCCAGCGCCTCGATATGGTCATTGAGTTCTTCGCTATGACGCTCAAAATGCCGTTGCTTGCCTTCCAGTTCAAAGACGCGACGGGTAATTTCGTCTAAAACAGCCTTCTCCATATTCATCTCACTTTCCCCGGCGTATCTGTGACAAAATCGTTTTATCCTTGATTTTGTGGTCGTTTTTCAGTAACTAATGTTACGCAGCCATCCGCTTGCTGTCATATTCCACAGATGAACCAGACCCATCTCGACCTATACACAGATTACCTGAGTGTCACGTTTGGCTATGCAACCGCGACGGGTTTATCCCAGATGCTGGATGGCCGTATCAGCCATGATACTGTCAGCCGATTCCTTTCGCACCTGGAATACACATCCAAAGACCTGTGGCTGCAAGTGAAAAGCACGGTCAGGGAAGTGGTCTTCGAGTGTGTGCGCAAATCACCGCGTTATTGCGACCTCAAGACCCGGCAAGAAAAGCGTTGTAGCGAGTTCAGCAAGAATGAATACATGCGGTCAATGCACCCGCCATCATGACTACAACCCGGCATTTATGCAGGGGACTTTTTGACGCTGACCCAACGCCAGGCAGCCTCGCAAAAAAACGTCGCAAGGCCAGTTGGAGCGACACTTACCGTGCCAAACTTGTGTTTGGACAAGAGTTTTAATGCGTTTGCCCTATTTGGGCGGTGGAGATGGGGGAAGATGCCAAGTGTCTTGCACCACCGGCAACTGTGATTGACATCTGCCACAAATGCAGTCACTCTAGCCGCGCTTGGTTATCCGCGACTACCAAACTGGATCACTTCTCGTTCCATAGATGAATAAGAACCTGCATAGATTATTGATAATAAAGATATTTAACGATAGTGCCGCTACCTCGTGACAAATTTTTTAGCTTCCCTGCTAAAAAATCACTCGCTCACGCGGCAACTCTTCCTTTTCTCCCCGATTCGTCCGGTGTCTCCCGTCCGCCTTCGCCACTCCGCGG
>Ga0209575_10000783_pt1 | contig 15794 bp, 13 predicted proteins | sample Medcelwee11metaG_FD_187172 | JGI IMG/M metagenome (GOLD analysis project Ga0209575, IMG submission 187172) | Freshwater pond sediment microbial communities from the University of Edinburgh, under environmental carbon perturbations - Medium... | ecosystem: Environmental > Aquatic > Freshwater >...
TAATATTTTTTTCTTTAAAGATTAAGGCGGATATATTCGAAATGCAGGTTTGCATAGAGAAATGCGGTACGTACAGTTAAGAGTTGGCAGCAAACCGAAAAAAAAGCGGTTATTGTGTCCCTCGACAAGTTAGTAATGTAATAAAAAGAAAGAAATGAAAACACCAGAACTTGACCATATTGAAATTGAGATTCTTCTAAAAGATTTAGATTACAGAAGAGAAGAAATTATGGACTTTACTAAACAGTTTAACGACAATGCAAAGTTAATAAAAACATATTTCCTTCTGTTTGGAATATTACTAACTGCTATTTTATTACAGAAACCATTTGATTTTGCAAACCAAATACTCACAGAAACAGACTTGGATTTAAATACATATTCAATAATTATTCTTTTGGCAGCAACTATTTTTCTTTTTTTTCTAATTACTGAAAGATCTAGTCTTCTTTGCCAAATATATTTAAATGGTTCTCGTATAAAACAAATTGAAAAACTCATAAACAATAACTATCAAAAAGATTTATTAATTTGGGAGAGTAAAATAATTGACAGTTATTATTTTTTTAATTTTTCCAGATTTAAACTTTGGATAAATCCTACATATTTATTAGGGATTGCATACGGAATTATCATATTATTTATTGCCATAATTTTGGCAGTATTGTCATTTAAAGTATTCTCTTTAAATATTTCTATCATATATTCTTCTATGACGTTGTTAATTACACTATTTCTTGGTTATCAACTTATTGAAATACATAGAACTGGTAAAGAGTATCTGGATAGCCTTTTTGAACAAACACCAAATAGAATGACTATAAATAGAGAAACGATTTCTTTCCTTAAAATTTTATCGGTACTTAATAAGAAAGCTACAATTCCAATTCTAACATTTCTATTTGGTTTCTTCTTGTTCTTTGTGAGTTCTTTAATCTCAAATTCTTTTTTTTTAGATTCACAATATGACTATCCGTTACTTATTTTTCCGACAATTTTATTAGGAGACTCTATATTACTCCCGATCTTCAACTATAAGTTTTTCAATATGATTAGAAATATCGATATTAAACCGAATTCTAAGTTTAAGATATTATTTGCTATTATAGTGTCATTTATAGCTAGCTCATTCATAAATATATTTATCCATTCAACGTGGATTCATGATAATTATACTGGATTTATGGACTTAGAGTCTGAGGAATTAAGTTTTGCTGGGTATTCACATTTAATATTTAGTATTCTTCAAACCATGATTGTTTTTTGTTTTATTTTCTTCTCTCTGTTTATTTTCAATTATAAAACTAATAATTATAAATCAACAATCAATACTTGGTTGATATTTTTAGTTTTTAGTTTACTATCAATTGTTGATTTTTTTGTACAAACATGGTATTTAAAAATAGCTATAGTAGACATTACTTTCTTTGATTATATATCAAGGTTTTCTACAATAATATTTAGTCTTGCTATATTGATAGTTCTATGGTTGAAAAGAAAGAAAGAAAGAAATACGTTGTATAATACCTGCCAATCCAATATTCACTGTCGTTAGTTTCAATTCGCAAAAAAACCGAGAAGCAACAATTTATACGAAATTTTTAGGAGTCTATTTACTATGCAATAAATGAAAAAACAGAGATATTTAATTTTTACAATTAACTTTCAAATAAAACAAGCCAAAGAATCAAAAACTATAAGTATTTTTGCTGCGATACTATTCTAATATATGAAAGACAATATTACAAATACAATAGACAGAGCAATTTTTTTTCAAACAGTGCATGCTTGGCCATTATCAGAAAAATTAGATTTTAACGGTTGGTTGAGCAATTTTGACGGAGATGATAAGGAAATAGCAAGTTATATTCTTGATTTCTTTATATATTATCCAAATTGCATGATTGAACAGATGTTAACAGTCTCAGTTGGAAAAGCTGGTGCAAGTCTTATTAATTTATTTCCAAGTTGGAAACATTTAGACTTTAAGGAAAAATGTCTATACAGTTTCATTCCAGGAGAAACTCAGAGTCCTACAGATAGTGGTCATATCTTTACGCGAATTCTGAGAGATAAATTAGGCATTCCTGAAAGAAGAATAATCAATTATGATAAAATATCTGAAGCTTTAAATTTTGCTCATCAACCAACTGTAATAATTCTTGTTGATGATTTTGTCGGTACTGGGGCACAATGTGATGAAGCTTGGAATCGTCATAAAATTGATGGAAAAACATTGAAAGAAGTAACACTTTCATCTGATCATAAATTTATATATGCACCTTTAATTATTAATAAATTTGGATTCGATAGAATTAATTCTGTATGTGAGGGATTAATTCTGTCATCTGCTCATGTGTTAACCAAAGAATATAATCTATTTGATCCAAGTTGTTTCTGTTGGAAAGGTGATTTTGGTCTATACAACAAAGGTATCGAAATGATTCTGAGAAAAAGTAATGAACTTGGAATCCCTTTTACAAATGGCAAATCAGTTCGAGATGTCAAAGGATTTGGAGAGCAGGGTTTAGCTTTAGCGTTTGAACATGGTGCCCCAGACGCAATTCCTCCAATTTTTTATTGGTGTGATAATAATTGGACTCCATTAATTCAAAAAAGATACGAAAGATGAGTAATAAAAATGAAACTCTTAAAGAGTTAAATAAGTTATTTGGAAGTTATCGCGCTGAATGGCTGAAAGATAATATATTTAATTTATTTGCAGCTCCATATTATTTTGCAGAATTACAAGGCGTAAGACCATGCGTTTTACAAGGAGGAAGAGGTACTGGTAAAACCACTTTGTTAAGAGGCCTTTCTTATCAAGGTCAGTATGCTTTCCATTCTAATAATATTCAATTATTTGATGAGGTTGACTTTATTGGTATATATCATAGAGTGAACACTAATCACGTAAGAGCATTTGTCGGCGAAGAACTCAACGATGTACAATGGCAAAGAGTGTTTGCTCACTATTTCAATATAATGGTTTGTAAAGAAATACTATGTTTTGTTAAGTGGCATTCTGAAAAAACAAATACCGATCAAGAGCTTAGTGAATTTTCATGTAGGTTAATTGCAAAATCAATTAACATTGAACAAGCATGTGTCAATATTGATAGTTTATTAGAAGCTTTAGATTTATGTATGTATGAGTTCCAATCTTCCATAAACAATATTGGAGACAATTATAGTTCGCTAAAGCTTTCAATGTCAGGTGACCCTATCGTAATTGTAACCGAACATGTATTATCACTTAAACAATTCAAAGGCAAGGTTTTCTATATTCTTTTGGATGAATATGAAAATTTTACTGATTACCAACAAAAAATGATCAATACTTTGATAAAGCACAGTACTGATTCATATACATTTAAAATTGGTGTAAGAGAATTAGGTTGGCGCATCAAACACACATTAAACAATGATGAGCTTTTATATGATCCTGCGGATTATGTATTGATAAATATTGAGGAAAAGTTGACTGAAGGAAATAATAGCTATTTTTCTGAGTTTGCAAGAAACGTATGTCAACAAAGAATATCACAACTATTTACTGATGATCAAGCTGTTGAATACAATATTTTAAAAGCCTTAGGAGAGTTATCAATTGAAGATGAAGCAATTCTTCTTGATGTTAAAAACCATGATTATTACAAAAAATATAAAAGCTTACCACAAAAGCTACAAGATCTGACTTCAGACTTATCTCCATTATTTTGTTTTTTTATTACATTATGGGGTGAAATCCATAACGAAAGCTTAGAAGATAATGTTGAAAAATATATACAGAATCCTAAGCAATGGAAAACTAGATATGACAATTATTCATACGAAACACTTTTTAAAATCAGGAAAGGGAAAGTTGGAATTCAAAAATATTATTCAGGTTGGAATACATACGTTAAACTAGCTAACGGTAATATTAGATATTTAATGCAACTTATTTATTTAGCTTATGAGAAACATTTAAATTCAAATGAGGATCTCTTTGAGCAGGTAAGCCCCAAAAATCAAACACTTGCTGCTCAAGAAGTAGGTAAGAAAAATTTAATGGAATTAGAAGGTTTATGGAGAGATGGATCTAAATTGACAAAACTATTATTGAGTTTTGGTAGGATATTTAATGTCCTAGCTAGTGAAGAGATTAAATCTGCGCCAGAACAAAATCAATTTGCATTTGATAAAGAAATATCAATTGAAAGCAAAGAAATTCTTGATGCAGCAGTTATGCATTTAGCACTAGTTAGAATTCCCGGCAATAAGTTGAGTAGTTATTCCGAATCAAAAGAATATATGTATACACTTCACCCAATTTATTCACCATATTTTGTTTTTAGCTATAGAAAAAAAAGAAAAATCTCAATCAATGATGAAGATTTTCAAGGTATAATCAAGGAACCAAAACATTTTATTAAATCAATTCTACAAAAAAATAACGTTAGTTTAATTTCATATTCTGAATTACCAAGTCAATTAAGCCTTTTTGAAGATTTTTACAATGATTAATCAAGATTATTTATACACAACTGTATACCCAAACATTGATGTATTTTTACCAGAAAATTGCAGTACCTATATTTATGGTTTCTCTACTGAAGATAGAAGTCATATCGTTGAGAGTTTAATATCAAAATTCAACGATAGAGTTCAATTTGTAAAAGTTGAAGATTTGGGAGAAGATTATATTTTTGATCATTTTTCAAATAAAAAATATGGATTGAGAAGCCAAGCACAAATGTCTGAATTTATTTCTCAATATCTTAATAATACTATTTACATTGACGTAACCGGCTTGAACAATCGCCTTTCTGCATCTATTTTAAACAATTCATTAAAATTGATAGATCATGTTAAGCTTCATAATATTAAGGTTGTTTACATGGAACCTGACACCTATAAAATTCAAGAATTTAAGGCTGAAGGAGTTTTTAATGACTTATCTGAGACAATTGAGGGTATAAATCCATTACCAGGATTTGCTACTATATATCCTGACCAAGTTGATAACATTCATTTTGTAGCATTATTAGGTTTTGAAGGAGGTCGCTTTACGCATTTGATTGAAAATATACAACCACCTTATGAAAATATAGTTCCTGTAATTGGTATTCCCGGTTTTAGACCTGAATATCCATTTGTAGCCTATTGGGGAAATAGAAAAGCATTTGAAGAAACAAATTCATGGAGAAAAATTAAATTTGCGTCCGCGAACTCAATTGTAGACGTTTTTCTGCTACTGAAAACGCTATTGGATAAAAATCCTGCTGCAAAAATTAAACTTGCTCCAATTGGAACAAAACCTCATGCTATTGCAGCAATGCTTTTTGCAATTAGACATCCCCATAATGTAGAAATAGTCTATGATAATCCCAAAAGAAAGAAACGTAGAACTGATGGTGTGGGATTAATTGTTGAATGTTTTGTTAGTAAATTAATTCAAGATAATTAAATTTGAAAGATTCATTTTATACATCAACCGACTTAGCAGAAATCTTAGTCAATTATATTGGCAATTGTAAAATAAATACAGTTGTCGATTTTTGCGTAGGTGGAGGCGAACTTTTAAGAGCTGCCCAATTAAAATGGGCAAATGCTGTATTCATTGGCACTGACATATCATCTCAAGCAATATCTTCGTTAAAACTTTTACACCCAGATTGGAAAGTTGATGAATGTGACTTTATTGATGAGAATAGTAGAAATAAATGTAGTTTAATTACTAACAAAAAATTTGATTTAATCCTATTAAATCCACCATTCACATGCAAGGGAAGTACTATAAATAAAGTTATTCACAATAAAACTATTTATCATGTAAGTACTTCAATGTTATTTTTGGTTGAAGCTTTGAAATACATGGCTGTGGATGGTCAATTGTTTGCGATTCTACCAATTAGTAATGCATATTCACAAAAAGACAAAAAAATATGGGATTTATTGACAGATGAATATAATTTGACAATTTTAGAAGAACCAAATAAACAGTATTTCAAACACTGTACTCCTAATATAATAATTGTATCATTGAATAATTTTGCTTCAAAAAACACAAAAAGCATTGATAAAAGACTGAATATTGATGTCGATATTATATCAATGTTTAGAGGCAACTTAAGCATGTATCAGATTAAGGATTACGAAATGAAGGGTAAACCTCTAATTCATTCTACTAATTTGAGAAACAATAAAATTGAAGATATAAAATACTACATTAATCGTGAACAGTCAGAGGTTAGTGGCCCGGCAGTCCTTATACAACGTGTTGGTAATCCTAACATAAAAAAAATGTGTGTAATTGCAAAAAACGAATCTTATGTTTTATCTGACTGTGTAATTGCATTAAAAACCAAAAGTTATAAAGATGCAAAAAAACTATTAGACATTTTGGTTGAAAATTGGGATGATTTTAAATTGATATATAAAGGTACTGGGGCAAAATATGTAACTATTCAGAGGCTCACGAAATTTCTAGGATTAAATATAAATATACCTAAACCAAATATTGTTGAACCGAATTATATTTCAAGTTCATTAATTGAAGTACAATAGATAATACGTCATATTTTTAATCGCCAAAAAAGCAAAAAAAGTCACATTAAGTTCAGTTTAATTTTTTAAACTCCTTATAGTAGCTTTTATAGCTTTTTGATATAAGACTGAGCGGTCATAGAACATTGTTTTTTTTGCTCTGTTAGACAGTTGAATTGCGTTTTGAAGGAAAAAACAATGAACTGTGGAGAGTTTATTATTTTAGTTTTGTGCATTTAGACAAGTTTATCTAGCTATTTAGGCTGGCTGACAAGTAATGACAAGAAACAAAACAGACTTATTGTGTTGACAAACAGAAAATTTATACGACAGAAATAAATGACGACTGTATAACGACTGAACGGCCAGCTGCCAACACACGCCTAAGCAACAATAGCCGAATTCGTGCGATTTTGGAGGTTTATCTCCCGCATTAGCTTATGTGTTGTGCGACAGTGAATACGCCCGCCGCTATTCGGCTACTGCGCTTAGCCTCGGTCGTTAGTCAGAAGTGTAAGAAAAAAGACAAATTCTGTTGACTAATAGATTTATTGAATTCTTTGGAATTTATTTTGATTATTAAATGCTAATAATTATGGAAACATTAAAGTACTTTCAACAAAATATAGATTCTTTGATAATTGGTGTTGTAGCCTCAGTTATTGCAATTTTACTTCAGGTTTTTGTTAAAGTAATAGTCGAAACAACAACATATTTGATTACTTCAAGATTATTAATAAAAAGATTGTTTTCATTTTCGAAACGGAGTAAAGTTTTTGTTGTTTCTGGTTCAATTCAAAATAGCAACGATTTATCATTACTTGCAAGTACCGATGCTGATGCCGCAGCTAACATGTTAAGTGCTTTAAGAGACGTGTATCCTGAAACTCAAATAATCCGATATTATACAACAAAAAATGCTTTTATAGTTTTAAATGAAAATATTGTTACTATCGGAGGTCCTGTACACAATGCATGCACAAAACATATGTTTGATAATTTAAACACAGGAATTTCATTTGACGAAAATGACAATCTAGTATTTGAAGGTGAAATTTACTCTAAGTCAATTGATAACAGAATTGATTATGGATTAGTCATTCGGACAAACAATCCTTTTTCTACTTCAAAAAAACTTATTCTAATTGCTGGATGCGGTTCGCATGGTGTATTGGCTGCCAGTCTCATATTTGACAAGAATAGAGAATTTAAGAATCTATACAAAAAATTTAAGTCTAAACGTTTATTCATAAATCGTTTGTTAAATAGAAATTTTATTTCAATAATCAAATGTAACATGACTGAAAATTATATATCAAACCTTGAAATTATAACTGTTAAAACATTGAAATCATGAGAAGTATTGATAATCATAAAATCATTTTTGAAGAAAATAGAGTTTCTTCGGTTGGAATTCTTTTAATACACGGTATAACTTCTTCAAAAGATGAAGGAGGTTTTTATATCGACCTTTCCGAAATATTAAATAGAAATAGTCTTTCGACATTTCGATTTGATTTTCGCGGACATGGAGAATCAGATATTCCATCTAAACAAATAACTATTAGTGGAATGATTGCTGATTTATTTGAATCAATAAGTTATATGGAAAATAACTATGATAATTTCTCTATCGTTGCAGCAAGTTTTGGGGCAAGCATCTATTTGCTTCTTTTGAATCAACTCAAGCCTTCGAAGAAACTAAAATCAGTAATTTTTTTAAATCCAGTAACCAATTACATTAATACATTTTTGCCCGAATTTTCAAATTGGGCTTCTTCATTTTTTCCAAAAGGCGGATTACATGGCTTATTAACTTATAATAAAGATATTAAGATTGGTGAAAGATTTATTTTAAATCCAATAATGGGAATTGAGTTTTTTGAATTGGAACCAAATAACGTAAAATGGCCAAATTCAATTCCATTATTAATTTTACACGGTAATAAAGATTCGATTGTTTCAATAAATGATTCTAAGGCATTTAAGAAAAACCAAAAACAAAACGTACATCTAATTGAATTTAAGAATGCTAGTCATGGCTTGGACGAAAATCGAAATGAGGTTTTTCGGGAAATATTAAAATACATACAAATATATAACCATGAATAATCTAATACATTCTTCTGTTGTAATTGGGAATAATGTTCACATTGGGAAAGATGTTATAATTGGTCCCAACTGTATTATAGGTTTCCCTGGTTATCAGAATAATAAAACTAATTTTTCTGAAGAAACTATCATTGGAGACAATACAATAATTTTTGGTAATTCAATTATTTGCAGAGGTTCAAAGATAGATGAGAATTGTAGATTTGATTATCATTCTCATATTGGTGAAAACTGTTTAATTGGAAAAAATTGTGTTATTGAATATGCTGCGAGAATATATAACAATGTACGTATTGGTCAAAATTGTTCAATTTCCGGGTTTATATGTAATGATTCTTCAATCGGTGATGGAACAATTATTCAAGGAATTCTTATTCACAAATTCAAAAATGTAACTGTTAATGACTCAAGAGAAAGTCCACCCGTAATTGGAAATAATTGTTTCATCGGTAAAAATTCTATCATTATTGGTGGCATATCAGTAGCAAATAACTGCTTTATTGCAAGCGGTGCAATTTTGACTAAAAGTACTGTGGAGGGTAAAATGTATTTAGGTATTCCAGCAAAAGAACAAGGAGAAGCTCCAAAGTCATATATTGAAGGCAACGGTTCATTCAACAATACTAATTTTAAAGATATCTATGAAAATATCAGTCGTTATACCAGCATATAATGTGGAATCCACAATAAAAAATGTATGCATTGCTATTTTAAATTCTCCTTTAGTTGATGAAATTATTGTTGTAGACAACAATTCTACTGATTTAACGGGATATATAGCAAACAAATATACAAATAAAGTTATAAAATGCCTTCCACAAGGTTTAGGTTTTGCAATGAAGGCTGGTATAAAAGAAACTAAAAATGACATTGTTATAAAGATTGATGGTGATATAAAAAATCCCAAAACAGATTGGATTAAATTGTTATTTTCAGCATTAAATACAAATACAATATTTGCTAATGGTTATTTTTTTTCTGAATATGACGAATTTCCTGTTGGAAATCTAGTGGCAAAGCCTTCATTGAAAATAAAATTTCCAGAGCTTGATTATGTTCGGATGCCACTTTCAGGTCAATACATTTTTTTAAAAAAGTATTTCGATTTAAATAATATTCCAAATGATTGGGCTTTTGATTTGGCAATGTTACTTTCAGCACACAAACAAAACACTAAAATTGGACAGGTTGACATAGGTTTATTGTCCGATGAACAAAAGAAAATTAGTGATTATTCTATTATGGCTTATGAACTCATAAAGTTTATATTTAATGAAAATTAGTGTCAAAAAAAGTATTACATTAGTATATCTTAATTTTTCAGCCTTTGATTATTCTCAAATAAGTATTGGCTTAGCAAGTATTTTCACCTATTTGAAGCAAAATGATATCAAAGTAAATATTATTGAAACATTTCATTGCAATAGTATAAATGAGATAGTAAATAAAATTAAGATTTTAGATGATTATTATATTGGTTTTTCAACAACAGAACTGCATTATAAAAAAGCAATTGAAATTGCAAAACATTCTAAAAGTGCTGATAATAAAATAATTTTTGGTGGTTCTTTTCCTTCTCTTTCACCTGAAGAATGTTTACAAAATCCTTTTGTTGATTTTGTTTGTGTTGGTGATGGAGAGTATACATTGTTAGAATTAATCAGTGGTTTAAACGAAACCTTAATTCAAGGACTTTGGTTTAAATATGAAGATAAAATTATAAATAATGGTATAAGTCGTATTTTTGATGTTAATAAATTCGATGTTACAGATTATTCCGGTTTCTCAGCTCTTTCAATTTGTACTGAAAGAATATTTTCAGGTAAACCAAGAATGTTTGCTTTTACATGGAGCTCTAGAGGCTGCCCGTTTAATTGCTCGTATTGTAGTAATAATGAATTAATGTCAAAGAGTACCTCTAAATTAAGATATAGGAATGCATCAAATTTCTATAAAGAGTTATCGTTTTTAAATGATAATTATAATGTAAATAATTTTTTTTTAAGTGATGAGAACTTCCTTGCCAACAGACAACATGTGAAGCAAATTATTGAAAACATTCCATTTAAACTTCAAAATAAAATTCATTTTGGTTTTCTTTCAAGACCAGAGCACATAAATTATAAGAATATTGACATCTTAAATAATTTAGTGAAGATTGGTTGGAAATGGGTAAGCATAGGTATTGAATTTGGAAATGAGAACAAACGTATTAACGAGCTTAATAGAAAACATAGTAACAGACAAATAATAACAGCCTTTAAAATATGTAAGGAGCTTGGTATACATACTAACGCATTTTTAATTACAGGTCTATATTTTGAAACAATTAATGATATTTTGATTACAGACAAATTATTAAAAGATTGTAATCCTGACAATGTTGAGTGTAGTATTTTTTATCCATTTAAAGGCACACTATTATATAATTATTATCACAAGAACAACCTAATTACATATAATTCTGAATTATCAAGTTACTTCGATGGCATTTCAATTGTTCATCCAGTATTTACTACTAATGAATTAATTTTAATTTCAAGATATTGGAATAATTGGTCTATTAGTTCTGATATTAATGTATTAATTAGAAAGTTAACGAATCAAGTTTATGATAAAAACACCAGCAGCTAATACTTAGTTCCTGCGGTCGGCACGACACAGCACGGAAGCATCGGTTGAACCGTATTCCCTTTTGCAGGGAGTCTCTGATCAATGAGCTTGGATCACCTGAACCCTGTAGTTTGGAGTTCATACAAAATTTTGGATAGTCCATTTTATAATTTCCTGATAAAAAGATGCTTACGATTTATTTTATAGCTAAAGTTATACATTTTTCAATGATTGCGTTATTTTATCCCTGAGTTCTGGGAAAACATTTACATCGTCAGCAAATCTTTTCCATTGACTAACCGTCTCACTTATTTCATTTATTATGCTTATGGCTTTCTTTGATTTAATTGTCTTTTCAACAGCCATGAGATCCTCCTTTGTAATGTCTTTTCGCTTACCATTTACACTCAGAGCGTGTTGATTTATCCATCTGTTGTCCGGGCTGTAGGCATAACAAATATCATAAACCGGTGATAACTCCCATTTTCCTCCTTTTTTCAATCTAAATGAGAAATTTTTTGTGTGATCATCACAATTCTGCGCGATAACATTGAATACCATACGTCTAAACATTTGTTCTATATCGTGGTAATCCAATTTTAGCTCTCGCATCGTTTGAAATAGCTGCTCATAGCTAAAACTATTTACCTGATTGAAATCAAAATGTTTCAATCCACAAAATGTTTGAATGTGGTGTTTTATTTCTCCACCTTCTCTATCAAAGCGTTTCGACATAAAATGAGCTCTTCCGTTTTCTTCCAGAAGCTGAGATTGCATCATGTTAATGCCACAAGCCTTAGCCATATTATAATATGCCATTTCTACACGTCCGTAGCCTTTGCTTGCTCCAAGCTGAACGTCACTTACGCCATCTAATTTAATCAACCAATGTTCAAATCCATTTGGAGCTTTTGTTTGACCTGATCTGACTTCGCCTGTTTTTTCATTGTAAGCGATTACAGCTTTCGGGCGTGCTCCACCGGCGGAAGTACCAATCTTTAAAATGTCCATCACCGCTTTTTCTTCCTCTTTTTGAAGATTGGTTGTAAATGACTCTCTTTGGGATAACATTCTTTGGGCCATCTCTACGAGGCTATTTATCTCAATCGAAAATGTTCTTTTGTTTTCCTTTATTGTAGGTGGTTCAATCTCCAATGCTCCCATTCCTCTCGTGCCTATAAAACAAAGCATTTCAACAGGGTTCATGCTATCCTGTGGACGTCCCTGTTGAGCCAGCCACATGTTTATCAGTTGATTTCCATATTTATCGGGAAGCATATCAGCCAACAAACCAGGTAGTCCTTTGAATGTATCGAATGCTGCGTTTTTATCTCGTCTCAGTTCCGGAAACGATAGTATTCTTTTGGTGGAATTAACCGGCATTTTGAATGGTGCCAACTCCCAATTTAGTTTTTTGAAATTCGGATCATATTCAAAACTTGCCAATCCCGCACTTTCGTCCCAGGCAACTGCCCCTACAAGCTTTCCCCAGATTTTTACTTCTGCTACATCCATAATCTATTGTTTACTTCTGTCTGAAACTATTCTTTATTTCCACGAGCTCTTTGTCTTTTCTCCTTTTCCATTTTGGCCAATGCCAATGGACTTATTGTTTGTTTCACTGAAAACACTTCCATTATATGCAATTGGTCTAATGCCCTGAGTGTCTGTATTAATGTAGCTAAGGTTACAGTTTCTCCACGTTCCAACAAACTTAAAGTAGAGCGGCTTATACCAGCAGCATTTGCCAACATTTCCTGTGTTTTATTTTGTTCCAAACGATGGTGATTTATAAAAACTCCAATATGTTCGGCCAAAGCTTTATCGCTCATTGAATCCCAATTTGTGTATGATAAGTCAGTCATAAAGCTATATTATTTGCATTAGTGAATGATAATTCATGCAAATATAAATATTTATTCCCATACAACAAAATACGAATGATAAATCAGTCATTAAACGGATTAGTTTCAATGTGCAGGCTCTCCATTTTTAGTTTGATTTAAAATGGATTAATAACTTTTTTGCAAAAAAGTACCGTGCACATCATTTTGTCTAAGTAATCGCAGTCAAATTGCTAAATATCAAATGTATCGGTTTTTTTATGCGCATTAAAATAAGCCCTGACATATGAATATGCAGTATAAAAGCCGATCAGTTAATATAAAGAGTGCGAACATCTTTTCCATCCGATTGTTTCAATAGCTAAATGACAGATACCCATTAACCCCAGCATTATGTCCGGTACACACACCAACGCCCTCATACACGAAAGCAGTCCTTATTTGTTGCAGCACGCCCATAATCCCGTGAACTGGCATCCGTGGAATCCCGAAACGCTGGAAAAAGCGCGCGTAGAAAACAAGCTACTAATCGTTAGCGTAGGTTATGCAGCCTGCCACTGGTGCCACGTGATGGAACACGAGAGTTTTGAGGACGAAGAAGTGGCGGCACTTATGAACCGTTACTTCATTCCGGTGAAAGTGGATCGCGAGGAACGTCCCGATGTGGATCAGATTTACATGAACGCTGCGCACATCAGCGGGATACGTGGCGGATGGCCGTTGAACGCTTTCGCTTTGCCCGACGGACGACCGTTTTTTGCCGGGACTTATTTCCCGAAAGCAAACTGGATGGATGTGTTGAGGCAAATCGCGGACTTATACGAACAAGAACCCGAACGACTTGAACGTGCGGCTTCGCAGATTGCCGAAGGGATCCGCTCCATGGAAGTCATCGACCGGAGAGAAAATGTTGCTGATCCGGTGACCCTGGATGATCTGAATGCATCTTTCGGGCACGAACAAAACAACATCGATCTTGAATACGGAGGCGAAAAAGGAGCTCCGAAATTTCCCATGCCTGTATTTTGGGAATACCTGCTGCACTTTTACGCCGCTACGGGGAACAAGGAGTGTCTTCAGGCTGTGGAAACCACCCTGAACGGCATGGCGTCGGGTGGAATTTACGATCACACGGGCGGAGGATTCGCCCGTTATTCCACCGACGAGCGTTGGTTCGCGCCGCATTTCGAAAAAATGCTCTACGACAACGCCCAGCTTGTGAGTCTTTACGCTCATGCTTATCAGCTCACGGAGAATCAAGCTTACCGCGAAGTGGTCTATGAAACCCTGCAATTCGTAGAAAAAGAGCTCCTATCGCCCGAAGGTGGTTTTTATGCTTCCCTGGATGCTGATTCGGAAGGAGAGGAGGGGAAATACTATCTCTGGACGGAAGAAGAAACGCGCCGGATATTAGGAACTGACGCCTTGCTTTTCAACGCAGTGTACAACGTCCTTCCCGAAGGAAATTTCGAAAAAGGAAGGAATATCCTGCACCGGACTGAACTGTTGGCAGACTATGCCGAAAAATACCATCTTCCGCTTCCGGAACTGGAAGAAAAGCTTCGCGCGTGCCGGCAGCTACTCGCTGCAGAAAGGAACAAGCGTGTGAAACCCGGTTTGGACGATAAAATACTCACTTCGTGGAACGCCCTGATGATTACCGGCTATCTGCAAGCCTACAAGGCTTTCGGCGATGAAAAATTCCTGCAAACAGCTTTGCGTAATGCTCATTTTTTGCTCAGAACACAATTTTCCGGCGATGGCGGTATCCGGCGAAACTACCGTTCGGGCCGCAGCAGCATCGACGGCATGCTCGACGATTACAGTTTTCTGATGGAAGCTTTTACAGGATTGTATCAGGTTACTTTCGACGAAAGCTGGCTCACCCGCGCCTGTGTCCTGCTGGAATACGTTATCAGTCATTTCAGCACCGGCGATTCTCCGCTTTTCTTTTACACGCGGCAAAACACGAGCGGACTTTTCGCGCGCGGTATGGAAAAGAGCGACAACGTGATCCCGGCGTCCAACTCCTCCATGGCCGCTAACCTCTATACGCTCGGACAGCTCCTGGACGAACCGGCCTATATCTCGCGGGCGGTGTCCATGTTACAATTTATGCGGCAGGATATCACGGGACAGCTTTTCTACCATGCCCGCTGGGCGTCGTTAGCACTCCTGCACATAACCGGCGCCACGGTATTGGCTGTTACCGGCTCCGAAGCCCTGCAATTATCCCGCGAAGTACTTCGCTCGTACCTTCCCAACCTCCTCATCGCCGGCGCTACTGATGATAGTGCTTTACCTATTTTACAACACAAAACTATTCCCGGCAGCACCCTCGGCTATGTGTGTTACCGCCAAAGCTGCGACGCGCCTTCCGATAATGCCACCGTCCTTGCCGACAAAATCCGCGCATACGGAAAGGGGGAGTAATTTTTTTCGTTTGTTTTTTGTTTTGCTTGTACCCCGATAATTATCAGTATATCATCTGTAAATGAATTCTGAAAACAAAAATTTGCATCTACGCAACGAAATAGCCATCTCAACAGTCATATAGACGATACCTTGCACAATATACCTTAAACATATCACAAAAATTAATGGCCATGAAAAAATCAAAAATACTTAGCTGTTTTCTGTTGATTATAATTACAACCCTTGTTGCCTGTGACGAAAATGAGCCGGGCACAATAT
>Ga0209575_10000784_pt1 | contig 15789 bp, 11 predicted proteins | sample Medcelwee11metaG_FD_187172 | JGI IMG/M metagenome (GOLD analysis project Ga0209575, IMG submission 187172) | Freshwater pond sediment microbial communities from the University of Edinburgh, under environmental carbon perturbations - Medium... | ecosystem: Environmental > Aquatic > Freshwater >...
GAGAAGTCGGGGTTTAGTATGTTCAATCAGATTTTGATTTCAATTCACTGAATTTCATAATTTCTCTTTCAAAATAGAGCTCTGCTTCACCGACGGGACCGTTCCTATTTTTTCTTACACACACATCAGTCAATCATTTCTTATCTGTGTCAGGATCATAATAATCTTCTCTATGAAGCATAATTACTCCATCGGCATCTTGTTCAATCGCTCCAGACTCTCTCAAATCAGAAAGTTGTGGTTTTTTATCGACTCTTTTCTCTACTTCACGAGAAAGCTGTGATAATGCCATAATAGGAATTTCAAGTTCTCTCGCAAGTTCTTTTAGTCATCTAGAAATCTCAGAGATTTCTTGGACTCTATTACCAGAATATCATGAATTTGATCAGCTCATCAGCTGAAGATAATCGATAATAACAAGATCAAGAGTATTTTTTTCTATCTTCAATCTTCTGATTTTTGATTTTAATTCTGGGATTGTTGTAGATCATTTATCATCAATAAAAATATTTGTATCTGAAAGCATTTCCATGGCTTCACCCATGATCGTAAAATCCTCAGTATCAAGTTGTCACTTGCTAATTTTTCGCATAGGAATAGTAGAAACCATAGACAAAATCCTATCAGCTATCTGTTCTGAGCTCATTTCCAATGAAAATAAAGCAACACTTTTTTTTTGATCGACTGCCATATTTTTGAGAAGATTCAAAGCAAAAGCAGTTTTACCCATACTTGGACGAGCTGCAAGGATAATAAGTTCTGCTGGTTTAAATCAGCCAAGCATATCATCCAAGCCATAATATCACGAAAATACTTTTTTTTCATGAGCTTTTTCTGGATGATCAACAATTTCCATATACTCCTCTACTCTTTTATTCAAAATTTCTCAGATAGAATGTACTTTTTCTGAAACATTATCTTGAGTAAGATCAAAAACTCTTTTTTCAATATCTTGCAATACTAACATGGTATCTTTTTGTTCATACACATCACCAATAATTTTTTGAGATGTTTTCAAGATATTTCTCAAAACTGATTTTTCTTTGACAATTTTTACATATTCCGCACAAGAAGAAGTACTCAACAAAAAGCTTGAAAGTTCATAAAGATAATCGTTTCCTCCTATCGTATCCAAAAAAGCATCTTTAGAAAGTTGATCAGCCAAAGTCACAACATCTATAGTTTTGCGGGAGGTCCAAAGTTTTTTAATGCCTTGATAAATATACACATGTTCTTTATTATAAAAATCTTCAGGAACCAAACCTAAGCCATCATAATAATACATCAATTCATTATCCATCAATATTCCACCAAGTGTGCCCTTTTCTGCATCAATATTATGCGGAGGTAGCTTAATATTTTCCAAACTCACCATTCTATTTCAAAACAAGATAAAATATAATAAATGTATCGATGAAGAATATGTATCAATCCAAAAATAATATGCAAGAGAAAATTTTAAGAAAGTGTAGGTAAGAACTATATTTTTAACAATATTTTAACACTATTTTAACAATAATTAAGATACGATGAGAATCTGAGTCTTTTAGAGGATTTTCACGATATAAAAATTTCAATCAAGTTTCAACACTTCATCATTTATAAAAGACATAAGATATATATTTTTATTCCACAACCAATTCTTTTAATTGTTTCTTAGCTTTTTCATTGGATGGTTCATATTCCAAGACTCTGAAATAATATTTTTTAGCATTATCAAAATCATTGATTTCCTTATAGAGATCAGCCAAAGTAAGCATATATGCTGAATTCGTAGGCCTAAGTTTTATTACCTTATCCATCTCTGTAATCGCATCGTGTTTTCTATCTGTATTATAATAGAGTTCTACCATACTGATATAATACTTAGGATTAGTGGGATTGATACCAATAGCCTTTTGGATAAGTAATTCAGCGATATCGAAATCAGCAGAAGTAAGATAAATCTCTCCTATTTGCCAAATCGCTTTGTGATCTTTTGGATCCATTTCCACGATTTTTTTGAGAATAGGCAATGCTTTTTTGTAATTACTCATGGTAAAATACAAATCTGCCAAAAGTTTATTCAGATCTTTATCTTCAGAATCGATAGCCAATCATTCGATTATTTTCTTTTCATATTCGTCAAGTTTACCTTCTTTTCTAAATCATAAAGCATCATAGATAATTTTTTCTAGCAATTTTCTTTTTTTTATCATAGTTGTTTTGTTTTCTTCATCATGGCCTTCTGATTCAGCATCATAAGATTTAGATGATGAAGCTTTTGGTTTAATAATTTCATCTATAGTAACAAAAGACGTATCTTCATGCGATATACTATCACTATGTTTTTCTTCTTTTCCACGAAAACCTAAACGAGAAATATTTTTCTTGTAAAAATATACTATTTCTCTTTTAAATTTTATAAGCGCATCAAAAGTATCTATTCTTCACAATACATGAGTAAGTTTCTTAAATATTTTTTTGGAAAAGAAAAATGAGATTATACCGATAGGCAAAGAGATCAAAACAACAGTCAGCAACATCCGCAACAAAACTGATACTTTTAACATAAGAATATATAAAAGAACTAAAGATATTTTTCGTTATGTATTTACATTTGTTTTTCACCAGCAACTTGTTTAGTAGACTCTTCTGATTTACCTGGTATTTTTACTTTTTTAATAGTAGTATAGGGTATTCTAATGGTCATTCCTTCTTTGGTCTTGACACTAACATCACCATTCATGATATTGAATGAATATGCTGTTCAGCATACTTCGCATCATGCAGTTTCTACATACGCTCATTTAGGAGGAAATTTTTTGCTCTCCTCTATATATGTTTCCAATTCATAAATCAATGAACATTTTAATTTACCACATCTTCCTTTCAATTTTTCTATATCTCTTCATTCTAGATTTTGTAAAACAATATTCTCTATCTCTACACTTGGCAATGCTCTAGAACTTTTACAGCATAAATTAATACCATTACATCAAATAATACAATCAGTTCATGGAGACATCTTAATCATATCTCTTGCACCTATTTGGAAAAGAAAAATATTTTTTCCAAGTTCCTGTCTAAATTCCCTTACAAAATCTGTAAATACATACCTTTCTTCAGAGTAGAAATAGAAATACACTTGATCAGCATAGGTTTGATATCTTGCGGTTACAGGAATAGAATCAGGAAAATTTTTTCTAAACAGTTTTTTAAAAAGTGGGAAAATATCTAAAGCCAAAGCTTGTTGTTCATCAAAAAATGTCTTATCTTCTCCTTCAAGTATTTTTTCAAAAACACCTTGTCTATCAGTCACTATTTCATGACCAAGATACGTTCCGACAGTTTTTTTACTGGTTCATGTTTGATCTTTCGAAGAATAGACTATTTTATCTCAAGCTTTTAATCTAGCAAAAATTTCATCATCTATTCAAGCAATCAAAACATTTTTATTCGTATATCGATCTAACACATATGCATTTTTTTTCATACCTCCATTCAAAAAGTAAAATCATACTTATTTTTTTATTTTTTTACTATAGATTTTTTTATGCTAAGAGATTTAGTAACCATAGATTCAAACTCCTCCTTAGTAAGATATTCCTTATCCAAAAGCACGACTGAAAGTTTTTCAATCAGTTGTTTATTTTTTATAATAATCTTTTTTGATTGTTCATAACAATCTGCCATATATTTTTTTATCTTTTCATCAATGATTTGAGCAGTTTTTTCACTATATCCTCTAAACATAGCGTATTCATTTTTTCAATTTTCCATATAGGTAACCGTTCCAAGATCTTTATCCATACCATATTTTACTATCATATTGGTAAGTATAGTTGTCGCTTTTTCAAAATCATTTGATGCTCATGTAGTGATATTATCAGTACCAAAGAAAATCTCTTCAGCAGCTCTTCATCAAAGCAAAGATACTACTTCATCCAAAAATTTAGCTTTGGAATTGAGATACATATCTTCATTTGGCATAATCCATGTAACTCATAATGCATGTCATCTACGAACAATAGAAATTTTCTCTACTGGATCAGCATTGGGCAATAAATGAGAAGTAACTGCGTGTCAAAGTTCATGAAACGCTATAATTTTCTTTTCATGTAATTGTAATCATTTTACTTTTTTTTCTGGTCACATGATTATTTTTTCCAATGCATATTCAAAATCTTTCTGATCAAGAAGACTTCTATTTTCCTTGGCTTCTTTGAGCGCTGCTTCATTCACGATATTTTCGATATCAGCACCAACCAAACCGCTAGTTCTCTTGGCCAATGATGGGATATTTATAGATTGATCAAGTTTTTTCCCTTTAAGATAATAATCAAAAATCAATAATCTTTCTTCATACGTAGGTTCAGAAACATATACTTTCCTATCGAATCTTCCTGCTCTAAGTAATGCAGGATCTAATACATCAGGTCTATTAGTCGCAGCGATAACAATAATATTTGTCGTATTATCAAATCCATCCATCTCCGTAAGAATCTGATTTAATGTTTGTTCTTGTTCTTGATGTCCTCAAGTATATCACGTTCATCTCTTTTTCCCAATAGCATCTATTTCATCAATAAATATAATAGCTCTACCTACGGCCTTTGCTTTGCCAAAAAGCTCTCTTACTTTAGCAGCTCACATACCGACAAGCATTTCCATAAATTCAGATCCAGAAACCGAGAAAAATGGAACATTGGATTCTCAAGCAACTGCTCTTGCAAGCAAGGTCTTTCCAGATCATGGCTGTCCATATAATAAAACTCCCTTAGGATGTCTAGCTCATACTTTATGATATTTTAGAGGATTTTTGAGATAATCAACAATTTCAGAAAGTTCCATTTTCACTTCATCCATACCAGCGACATCAGAAAATTTAGTTTTTGTAGTTTTAGAATTACTTAGTTTTCCTGCTTTAACATTAAATGGAAATCAACCACCACCGCTTTTGGGCATAGCAAACCTAAAAACCAACAGTAAAATAACAAAAAATATAAGCAAAGGTCAGACATCCGACAACAGACTGGCTCGCCATGATTTCTGATTGAATTTCACATCTACAATAACTTTTCAGGTCATAGAAATTCATAAATCTTTGAGTGAAGTACCAAGAGGTTTTTGAGTCTCAAATATATTAACATATTGTTCTACAAGATTTTTTTTGATAGTCATAAACGAAACAGCTGATCATGTTCACAAAAATTCATATCATTTAAGTGATGTCTCATCTTCCAGGACTATCTTAGTAAATGTTCCGTCATTATAATAATGTAAAAAATCATTGAGCGAAACTTCTTGAGTATCACGGACAACTTCTAGCACATCTCATTGGACGCTAATAGTTTTATATAATTGAATAGCTCAAGTAGTAAGAAGAATAAACAACAATATAAACCAGAATCATTTTTTCATAGTACACAAAAAATATCAGATAAAATTTACTTTTCAAATATACTAAATCTGGAAGCAATTTCAATGAAAACCCGACAACTGAGTTAAGATTGACTTTCCAAAAAAAATACATAAACTTTACAAAAAACAAAAAAAATGAAACAATTTGATAGTCTCACAGGTATTTGGACATACAACGATGTACCAAAAAAAAATGAATTCGTCCTAATAGCTAATGGTCCATACCAGGACAATGCTAGTACTGAAGGAAGATCGCAAGACAAAGACAAACTCATCAAAAAAGGAGAAGCAATAAAATCAAATAGATACTCATTTTTGAGAATCTATAACGATAAAAAATTAATTGTTTGGGATGCATCGCTCCCTACAACATTAGCTCCAGACATTGAAGGATACGATTCTGAATATCTCAGAGAGATTACAAAAAATTAAGAGAAAATTTTTCTACAATAAACTTGGGCTGATATTTCAGCTCTTTTTTTTAAGCAAGTACATCACCCATTTTCTCCTCTAAATATTTCTTAAGACCAGGCAATCATTGCAATTTTGGATATTTTTCCAAAAGCCATTTTGCTCATTCTTGTATTTTTTCCAAAAATTTTAAATCTGACAATATTTCCAAGGGAATATCGGATTCTCAGGACTGCATCGTACCAAGGATTTCTCCGGCACCACGATTCTGGAGATCTAATTCAGCAAGTGTAAATCCGTCATTGGTATCTTCCATAGCTTTGAGTCTTTTTCAAATATCTCCGGCTTTACTTTTGGTCTCCAAAAAACAATAGGACTGAATATCTGATCTTCCGATTCTTCCTCTCAACTGATGTAATTGAGATAATCCGAATCTTTCAGCATTTTTAATGACCATGATAGTTGCTTCAGGAATATCAACTCCCACTTCAATAACGGTAGTAGACACAAGTAGACAAATTTTTCATGTCTTAAAATCTTGCATAATGACTTCTTTATCTTTTGGTTTCATTTTACCATGAAGAAGTCCTATTTTCCCTTTCAGTTCAGGATAAAGCGATTTGATATTTTCAAATTCATTCATAGCTGAATGTACATCTTCTAGCTTTTCAGATTCTTCAATCAATGGAGTGACAACAAAAACTTTTTGTCATTTAGCAATATGATCGAGTATCCATGGTTTTAGTTTGATATATTCTTTTTCCGAAATAATTTTAGTTTCTATAGTTTTTCTACCTATAGGCATTTCATCAATGATACTCACATCAAATTCACCAAAAAATGCTAAAGCCATAGACCTAGGAATCGGCGTTGCACTCATCTGCAGAATATGTGGTGCTCAAAATCTTTTGAAAAAAGCTCTCTGTCTTACTCAGAATTTATGTTGTTCATCGATAACGACAAATTGCAATTGTTTGAATTGGATATCTTCTTGGATAACTGCGTGTGTTCAAACTATTGTATGAATTCTTCATTCAGCTAAATCTAATTTTACCTTATTTTTTTCTGATGTACTCATAGATCAGGTAAGTAAAGCAACTCTGAGTCATAAAGGCAAAAGCAATTTAGCTAAAGTTTTATAATGTTGATTAGCCAATACTTCAAGCGGCGCTAAAAACACTGACTGCCCTCAGAATTTTTTATATGTATAATATGCAGATACTGCAGCGACGACTGTTTTACCGCTTCCAACATCTCATTGAAGCAATCTCAACATCGGTTTAGACTCATGAATATTTTCAGTAATATGTTTGAGTACTTTCTTTTGTGCATTCGTCAATGTAAACGGCAATCAAGAAATAATTTCTTTAATGATATCTCGCTGGATAATTTCACCATCCATATTCGTTTTATTTTCTTGGTATGAACTACGATTAAGAAGAGAATATACTTGTATCCTCAATAATCTGTCAAAAAAAATTCTGAGATTCGCTTGTTTTTGCTGGTCAAAACTATCAGGATAATGCATTGCCTTGATAGTTTCTTGGACTCACATAAGTCAGAATTTATCAATGAATTCGCTAGGTAAATACTCAGAAAAAATTGTGTCAATCTTGTCCATCAAATTTCGCATCTTTTGTGCAAACCGTCCTGGCTTGATTCCCATGAGCTCAGGATAGATAGGAAAAATCCTTCCGCTATTGTATACTTCAGGGACATGGGAATTGGGATTTGGGACATGGTCCTGTTCACTTGTTCCTTGTTCCTCGTCCCTAATGTCTTCAGGTGCTTCCGTCTCCACAACATCCGGATGAGAAAACATCACTTTCCCATATTTGATAATAGGTTTACCGACAATGATATATCGTTTATCTTCATTGATTTTGCTCGCAAGAAATCACGAATTGAATATAGTTATCTGACCTTTATTACCGATAGGATCTACAAAATTGATATCATAAATTCTCCTACCTCATCTCATAAAGATTTTTTTACTGACTATTTTTCCTTTGGTTGCTGTAATCCCCTTTTCATTGAAAATAAGTTCATTCAAATTTCTTATCGTAGATCTGTCCTCATACGTTCTCGGAAAATATTGCAGAAAATCTTTCACGGACGTGATTCAGGCGTCAGCTAATATTTTGATATATTTTGGTGTGGTTTTGAGTGCAGCTTTAAGTTCCATGATATAATGATAGATATTTATATTTTGAAAACAACAAAAGATAGTTTATACTTTTTCTACTTCTAAAATTCTATCAACTCTAAATACTCTTTCTCATCATTGGGTATGACAATATCATTTTACTCACAAAAAGTTGACTCATTCATACTGCATATCTCCGATTTCATAAGGTTCAAATATCCTGCGAGATGAGATATCCTGTGATTTGAGATAGGACATAGATATACGTCATTTTTCAGCAATAATTTTAGTGAGTAGCTTTATTTTTTTGTCCAAAGAGAGTATCAACTCTGGTCTGGCAGATTGGATTTCAGCTGAAAATCTTACGACATTATAATCTAATTTTACATGAGTATGACTAACGGGTGTAGTCAGCGTAATTCCATCTAAGGTACGACAACGACTCAGCGCAACATATGCCTGTCCATGAGCAAAAATTCACGAACTCAAATCAATAATAACTTTATCAAAAGTCTTTCACTGGCTTTTATGAATAGTGACAGCCCAAGCAAGCGTAAGTGGTATCTGAGTAAACGAGCCTACGGTAAAGACATCCAAACGTTTTTTGCTAGGATTATATTCATACTGAGAGACTTTCCAGGTATGCGGTCAGACTTCGACTTCATTTCATCCATAAATCTGGACGACAATACGATCTTTTTTGAGCAAAGTTATTTTTCCAAGTGTTCCATTCACCCAACGTCAATCAGGATCATTGGCGACAAACATCACTTGAGATCATTTTTTCACAACCAATTTAGCATCAGCAGGTAACTGCCTACCTTGCATTTCACCTTTTGCATGAGCAGAAAATGTAATCGCAGGATGATGTACATCAGCGAGATACGTATCATTGATGGTATTTACAATAGCATTAGTACCAGCAAGATAGACGACACCATCAGCGATTTCAAAATCATCTTTTACACAACGATTGAGTTCATCCAAATGTTTTTGTTGAATATTTTTGGTCCTGATAGCATTTAAAATATCAATAAATTTCTGATCCGATTGACGATACACCTTTTCGAGCTCGATAAATTCTATATCAAAAGCTTTCTTCTTCATGATCTTTGCTTCAAAAAAATACGGACTAGCATATTCTTTTTGGAAAAAACCTTTTTCATATTTAGTGACCACAGGTGGCAACTGATATAAATCACCAATCATGATAAGCTGTACACCACCGAAAGGTTCAGCAGATCATCTTACAATTTTGAGAAATTCATGGATACAATCAAGCATATCAGCTCTTACCATAGAGATTTCATCTATCACAATAGTATCAAGTTCCGTAAATTTTTCATCACCTACTTGAAACTTAGCTTCTTGTTTAGCTTTTTTTACGGTAACCGTAGGTGGAAATCAAAAAAACGAATGAATCGTAGCTCATCAAATATTGAGTGCTGCTACTCAGGTAGGAGCCAAAAGCACGATATTTTTGTCCGTAGTATCCAAAAAGTGCATAAGCAACGTAGACTTACCTGTCCCTGCTTTCCCCGTAAGGAAAATATGTTTATCTGTATGTTCCATAGTTTCCAAAGCTTTTGTAGCTATCGCATCAAAAATCAAATCCGTCATACAACCATCCGTAGAACAATAAAAAAATAGTATATCAAAAAGTATACTACTCATCTCATCAAGTTTGTCAAATCTTTTTTTGACAAGAAATATATACATTACAAATAGTCAAGCATTTGACTATTTCATACGAAAGTATATATATTTAAAATAATTTTTTATATATATGACATACAGCTTTTCAAACATGGAAGAAAAAAATAAAAATTCAGACTCCGATAGAAACTATTCAGTATGATGATGATATATATACCAACGAAAAATAGTATTATTTTTAGATTTATTAATTAGGAAAAAATATAAATTAATACCATTTAATAAATTATTTTTTGAAAAAATAAAAAGATATGGAATAAGAAAAGAATTACAAGAAGCATGAAAACTTAAAGAAAGAATATGAAAAATTATAAAAAAATGACCAAATTCTGACATATTGTTAGAATGAAAAGGAGTTTGTTTTGAAGATATAAATTTTTTATATAAAACAAAATTTCAGAAAGAAAATTATGTCTTTATACAATGTAAAGGAAACAGCACAGATAATAAAATAGGAATATGAAGATTTAAGGAGATAATAATAAATTTTTATAAAAATATTAACTTCAAAAATGATATCTCAAAAAATATATTTATTATCGTCACAAACTTTCAATATTCGCCAAATATTCACAATATTTTAAAATTAAGCAAAGAAGAAAATATAAAGGACCATCAATATTATAGCCTTATAACAGATTTAATTGATGATACCAATAATAGTAGCAGAAAAAAGATACAAAACAACAAGGCAGCAATTAAAAAGACATCAAAAATGAAGAAAAACAAAATAACAGAAAAAATAATAAATGATTTAAAATTAAATAATGATGATATATCCAATATCACAAAATATTTTTGAATAGATAGATCAATATTGGAGGAAAACATTAGGCATATACACAGCACTTTAAAAAGAACGTACTTAATAGAACATTTATCAGAAAAATATATAGATGAGATCTTAAGTGGAATCCACAAATGAAATTATATATCAGAATGGTGAAAAGTATGAGACATTTCAACAGACAAAAGAGAAATAGAACAATGATCAGAAGAATTCGAAAAATATTTATTTTATTGAAATACATACTTTATTGACAATAAAAAAGCAAATGAAGTAAAAAGTATTGAAAATTGAAAGTTTTTCAATTAAATGGAAGATAATTCCACGATCTAGCTTTTTGGTTAAAACCAAATGGATAGTGTTACGCTATCTAAAACCATAAAAACTAGCAACATATTTAGCACAATCTAGAAATAGATTGTGTCTATGAACAAGTTCATAAAAATAAACCTTTTGTCTCCTCCATTTTAGTCTTCGCTTAACGCTACGACATTACATATAAAATGGGCCAAAAGGTTTATCTTAAAATGATACTTTAGTAGATCGTGGAATTTTATTTAAAAAAGATGTATGGATAAAGAGCCAAAAATGATATTAGACACCAAAGAAAATTTAGAAAATCTTTTCTATACTAGTCCAAAACAGCTGGGCTATCTATCTTTTTGAGTTAATTCAAAAGAAAAAAAAATATATAATAAAATTATTATTAAAAAAAAATCAGGAGAAGATAGGATATTATTGGCTCCAACAGAAAGGCTAAAAGATATTCAAAGAAATATACTTAAACATATTTTACCATACTGATTAAGTGAAAATTTAACAGAAAATGTTACGGGCTTTGTCAAAGGAAAATCAATTTTTAATAATGCCGATTTTCATTTAGAAAAAAAAATTATACTAAAATTAGACATTAAAGACTTTTTTCCAAGCATATCTCAAGATAGGGTTTATTGAATGTTCAAAAAAACATTCAACTATAATCATATAATAAGTAGTTATTTAAGTGGTTTGTGTACATTTAATAATCAAATACCACAATGAGCACCAACAAGTCCAGCGATATCAAATATAATAGCAACAGCAATTGACAAAAGAGTAATTGGTTATTTGAAAAATATGAATCCAACTATATCTTATTCAAGATATGCGGATGATATAACAATATCTTTTAATGATTTAAAAAAAATAAACATAGAAAAGTTATTATTAAAAATAAAAAAAATCATAGAAGAAGAAGGATTTTTTATTAATGAGAAAAAAACAAAAATATTAACAAGCATAAAGTGCATGAGGGTAACATGATTGACAGTAAATGGACCAAATGTATCTATATGAAGAAGCAACTATAAAAGAGTAAGATCTAGTATCTATCATATAAAAAAAGATTGACGAATAAAAAGCTTAAAATATCATAATGAAAAAAATATGACGAGACGATCTTTAGAAACATTTAAAAGGAAAATAAGTTGAAAAATATCATTTATAAAAATGATAAATCCAAAATTAGCAAATAATCTAATAAAAGAATTAAGAAATTAATTTAACTCAAATACCTCATCAAAACACCCACTGATCTATCTTCATGCATATCTCACTTTTTAATGAGCGCAAGTATTTCTTTTTTTGTCTTCCATTCGACGTCGATATATTCTCCTATTTCCAACTGTTGTCATTTTGTATGTGCTTTAAATTTTTTGACGATGAAATAATGAAGATCTCGTTCCACGGTCGCTCATGCTTGGGATATATGATATAATGTAGGATCCTGAGGAATTAATCCTACTTCTTCTTCACATTCACGCTTAGCTGCAATGAGCGCGTATTTTTTGATATTCTTCTTGTTCTTATTATATTCAGCTAAAGTATCAAACACCTTACCACCTGGCAGACGATAATCCCAACCCTTGATTTCTTTACGATATTCTTTAGTAAGTAATATTTTATTTTTATCACAAACAATAAGACGCACACCAGGCGATCTTTTCGCTACTTCAAAAACAATTTCCTGTCAATCTATATTCACAAGTTGATGGACGACTTCTACAATTTTTCATTGGAAAACAATTTTTTCTTTAAGAAGTTTCATATGATAGAGAAGGATAAATCTATTTCAAATCCCAATTGATAGGTTGAGATCATCTATTTTTTAAAATTTCATTCACTTTGGAAAAATGTTTACACCCAAAGAATCACTTATGAACACTAAATGGTGATGGATGCGGAGCTTCAAGAACGGTATGTCTACTTGTGTCTATAAGTTCCTTTTTCTTTTGAGCGAATGCTCATCGCAAAAGAAATATGACTCCATCTTTTTTATCTGAAATTGTTTTAATTACTGCATCAGTAAATGTATGCCGTCAGATATCTTTATGTGAATTCGGAGTATCTTTCATGACGGTCAAACTAGCATTCAAAAGAAATACTCACTGCTCTGCTCGTTTAGTCAAGTTTCAACTTACTGGTGGAGTGATTCAGAGATCAGTCTGCAATTCTTTGAAGATGTTTTTTAGTGACGGTGGTTGTCTTACTCAATCTTGTACAGAAAAACACAATCCATGAGCTTCTCACTCCCCATGATAGGGATCTTGTCAAAGAATTACAACGCTAACCTTATCAAATGGTGTCAGATTAAATGCAGTGAAAATATCTGATCATTTAGGATACACTATATGTCCAGCTTGTTTTTCCTGAAGAAGAAATGTTTTTATCTCTAGAAAATATGGCTTTGAAAATTCAGAAGCAAGAACAGATTTCCAAGACTGATCCATCTGAATAGTAGAAATATTTATAGACATACAGAAAAAATAAGTAAAGCAAAATAAGAATATATTTACCCATGATTATTATTTTCTCAAGGGAGTATGTGTCGTTTTATTTGGATACAAAAGTACATACACCGTAGCTAGACCAACAATAGTATAGATTACACGTGCAAAAAAACCATACCCAAAAATCAATGATACAACATCAAAATTAAACAATCACAACAACCCCCGATTGAGTCATCAAATAACTAAAAGGATTCGTGCGATTTTTTTTACATTTGGTGAATCAGTAAATTTTTTCATATATAATAGTTATATGATAAAAGACACTACTATATAATAGATTTTACAGCAAAAAGCAAGAAATATTTGACACAGAATCCTTCAAATTACTCTTTCAGTAATTTGAGTGAATGATGGGTCAAATACAAATCCATTAAAAAAGTATCAAAATATTTGAAAACCTTGTATTAAAAGACTAAAACATTAAAAAATTAAAAGATTATGCACTATAGCAGTATATAGTATACAAAATTTTGTAATATTTTAATCTTCAAAATATTTTAATCATGATGCTTATGACCGAAGATGAAGTAAAAAAGCTTCAAGGACTTTCCACAAAAGAAGTAAGCGAGCAATTAGCAAAAGATGGATACAACGAGCTTCTCTCTGCTAAGAAAAAAAATATTTTTGGAATCATACGAGAAGTTATCAAAGAACCGATGTTATTACTATTGATAGCATGTGGAACATTATATCTTTTTCTCTGAGATATTCAGGAAGCAGCAATATTACTAGGATCTATATTTTTTATTATAGCAATCGCTATTTATCAAGAGAATAAAACAGAAAACGCTCTTCAAGCACTCAAAGATCTTTCTAGTCCTAGAGCTTTAGTCATTAGAAATGGAGAACAGATAAGAATTCCCTGAAGAGAAGTTGTAAGAAATGATATTATTATTATAAACGAAGGAGATAAAATACCGGCAGACTGTATTATTTTACGGAGCAGGAATTGCAGTGTAGATGAATCATTACTTACCGGAGAATCTGTACCCGTCAGAAAATCAGCATCTGAAAAAATAGATTATGAGAAAAATAGACCAGGAGGAGATGATTTGCCATTCATTTTTTCGGGAAGCATGATGGTCCAGTGACAATGTGTAGCAAAAGTAACTTCCATAGGTATAAACACAGAAATGTGACGCATAGGAAAAGCGCTTAGTGAAATTACTGATGAAAAAACACTTCTCCAAAAAGAAGTCAAAAAAATAGTTACCGCAGCATTTATCATAGCAATTTTTTTATGTATAGTAGTTTTTCTAGCATACAGTATGATACATGGCGATTGGACACAATGATTATTGTCATGATTAACCTTAGCTATGGGTATTTTACCAGAAGAATTTCCTGTAGTACTGACAGTATTTCTCGCAATATGAGCATGGAGAATGTCCAAAAAAAATGTACTCACCAGAAAAATGACGGCTGTAGAAACCTTATGAGCAGCTACTGTTCTCTGTACAGATAAAACATGAACAATAACACAAAACAAGATGACCGTAAAAAAACTCTATACTGACGGCAAATTTTTTGATATATATGACAAAAAAACTATTCCCGAAGATTTTCATAAACTCATAGAATATGGAATACTTGCAAGCAAAAAAGATCCTTTTGATCCTATGGAAAAAGCATTAATTGCAACAGGAAAACATATTGATCCTGAGCATATTCACGACTTTACTTTAATCCAAGAATATCCACTCACCAAAGAATTGCTTGCGCTTTCTCATGTATGGAAACAGCCAGACGGTCAACATTCTATAGCAAGTAAATGAGCACCAGAAGCGATTATGCAACTTTGTAATATGGATAAAGCACAACAGAAAAATATAGAAAAACAGATAGAGATAATGGCAAAAGAATGATTGAGAATTTTAGGAATAGCAAAAGCAAGCTTCACAGGAGAAAAATTACCAAGCAAACAAAACGAATTGATCTTTGAATTTATAGGACTGATAGGATGGATAGATCCCATTAGAGAAACTGTTCCTCAAGCAATACAAGAATGTTATCGTGCAGGAATCAGAGTAATTATGATTACTGGTGATTACCCTACTACTGCGCAATACATTGCTAAGGAAATCGGACTCAAACATCCAGAAAACGTGCTCATAGGAGAAGACCTCGAACATCTTTCAGAAGAACAATTATTAAAAAAAATAGAAAATACAAATATCCTAGCAAGAGTCGCTCCTGAAGAAAAACTTATCATCGTGAATTTATTAAAAAAACATGGAGATTTCGTTGCTATGACAGGCGACTGAATCAATGATGCTCCTGCACTTAAAGCAGCACACATAGGAATAGCAATGGGACAAAGAGGTACAGATGTTGCAAGAGAAGCTTCCGCAATCGTACTCCTTGATGATGATTTTTCATCTATAGTTAGCTGAGTAAAAATGTGAAGAAGAGTATTTGATAATCTCAAAAAAGCTATGATATATATAGTGAGTGTACACATCCCCATTGCAGGAATGGCAATACTACCAATACTC
>Ga0209575_10000785_pt1:0-12500 | contig 15785 bp, 11 predicted proteins | sample Medcelwee11metaG_FD_187172 | JGI IMG/M metagenome (GOLD analysis project Ga0209575, IMG submission 187172) | Freshwater pond sediment microbial communities from the University of Edinburgh, under environmental carbon perturbations - Medium... | ecosystem: Environmental > Aquatic >...
GCCGCAGAGTGGCGAAGGCGGACGGGAGACACCGGACGAATCGGGGAGGAAAGGAAGAGTTGCCGCGTGAGCGAGTGATTTTTTAGCAGGGAAGCTAAAAAATTTGTCACGAGGTAGCGGCACTATCGAGACAGTATTTTACTTAATATACAAATGGTTATCTTTTGGCTTACGTCGAACTCAGGTTAAGTACATCACTGCCTTACGCTTGCGCCGTGATTCCGATGATATGACTTCACCAGTGGACGAAAAGTACCCACGCACAAACACTGCGTAGCTTTTCCAAAAAGGCAAAAAACCCGTCACCTTAAGCACCATGCGGGTTTTGCCGTCATTTTGCCAGCACCGTGTCGTCACCTTAAGCACTATGCGGTTCTACAAGATTACAACTAACCCCCCACCTGTGTTATTGAGGGGTTATAAGTAAGAAATTAGGCAAGAAAAAGAGCAAAACCCGCATGGTGCTTAAGGTGACGGGTTTTTGCCAAAAACTCATTGTATGCTCAGAGATTCCCGATGCAGCTTTTCACCTACCAAGAAGCCGCGCACCGGCTGGGGTTCAAAGGCACAAAAATCATTCGGGACTTGGTGAAATCAGGCCAGTTAAAAGCGGTGTATCCGCTGCCAAAATCACCCAGAATTGCAGACTTTGAGCTTGATAATTATATACTTAGCCTATTAGAGCAACCCGATACATGTACGCAAACTCAAAATCCAGCACAAGCAGAACTTGCCGAATTCTTGAAGATGCCAAGCCGCACGCTTTTGAAGAAGTGATTCTAGTCTTCCTCAAACACTCAAAAATTCACAAGCGCAGCCACCGAGATGATGTGTGCCGGGCACGTACCCTATACAGCTACTTTGCAGGCGCAAATTTAACCGCTTTAACCTCGGTGCAAGTTAGTGGCTACGCGGCTCAACGCCTGGAAGCGGGGCTGTCTCATGCCACGATAAACCGCGAACTGATGCTGTTATCCGCCGCTATCAGTCATGCCCAAAAGACCCAAGGCTGGGAACTGCCCAACCCTATCCGGTCTTGCTTGCTGACTGAACCACCTGGTCGGGTGCGCTGGCTATCCAAATCAGATGCGCAGCACCTTATTCAAGCTGCCCGGCGGATTACGCAAGCGCCTTATTTGGCTGACTTTATTCTGTTGGCGCTACACACCGGCTGTCGATCCGGTGAGTTGTTCGGTTTGGAATGGTCGCGGGTTGATTTGGCCCGCTCCATCTTTCTGCTGGAAGCTCAACACACCAAAACCGCGCAGCGCCGCACTGTACCGCTCAATAACCACGCACTGAGTGCCCTGCAATCGCGTCTGGCTTGGCGTGATGCGCATTACCCGGCAAGCTCCCATGTGTTCCTGAGTCCAAGCGGTCAGCCGATTTTCTCAGTCAGGAAAAGCTTTGCTTCAGCGCTGGCCGCAGCAGGTATTTCAGATTTTCATGTTCACGACTTACGGCATACCTGCGCTGCTTGGTTAGTCACCGCTGGCGTGCCGCTGATTGTGGTGCGTGACCTGCTGGGTCATGCCAGCATCACGACAACGGAAATTTATGCTCACCTGGCACCCGACAATGTGCGCCAGGCTTTAACTTGTCTTGAGTAATTTAGGAGGGCAAAACACATGTATTTTCATACATAAGTGCATTTCGGTGCATTCTGGCGCATTTTGGTGTATTTTCGTGTAATCCGAAAATACTTTGACTATCAACAGGTTAGCGAGGGAACAACGGACTAAATTTTTAGTCTGTTGCGTCTAACTTATTGATTAAATTGGTGGGTCGTCCGCGATTCGAACGCGGGACCAGCGGATTAAAAGTCCGATGCTCTACCGACTGAGCTAACGACCCAATACTGAGGAGAGAGATGGTGGCCAGGGGCGGAATCGAACCGTCGACACGAGGATTTTCAGTCCTCTGCTCTACCAACTGAGCTACCTGGCCGCAATGCTGTAAAAGCGAGCATTAAACAATATAAGCTAACCTCTGTCAAGTTTTTTCTGTTTTGTTTGAGAGGTGAACTTAATCGACGGGCGTGTGGTGTAGCCACAAGCACTGCCCACCGCTGGCTTTTTCTATGGTGTTTAAGCGTTGTTGATGTGCAGCCAGTTCGGCTTCGTTGGGCTGAATTCGCGGTAAATTCAGTGGTTGCGCCGCAACTGGACGGATGCCGAGTTGCTGGCGTTGTTGTACTGCTGAGGATTCCAGCGACAAACCAACTTGACCACCAGTCATTGCAAGATACACATCCGCCAGGATTTCCGCGTCGAGCAATGCGCCATGTAAGCTGCGGTGGCTGTTGTTTACCTCATAGCGTTTGCAGAGGGCATCCAGGTTGTTTTTTTGGCCAGGATGGCGATGGCGGGCCATCTGTAGGGTGTCTGTCACCGTGCAGTATTGGTTTAAGCGCTGCCAACCGGTGTTAAGACGCTGTAATTCGTGATTAATAAAGCCCACATCAAAAGGCGCGTTGTGAATAATTAACTCAGCGTCTTGAATAAAAGCCATGAATTCATCGACGATGGCGGCGAAACGAGGCTTATCGCGCAAAAACTCCCCCGTAATGCCATGCACGGCCTGTGCGCCTGCGTCGATTTCTCGTTCTGGATTCAGGTATTGATGGTAGGTGCGCCCGCTGAGACGGCGATTGATTACCTCTACACAACCAATTTCAATCAGGCGGTGACCGGCACTGGCTTCGAGACCGGTGGTTTCCGTGTCTAGCACAACTTGGCGCATGGCTTGATATATCCTGTATTTTTAAGTGATAGGGGATTGCGCCAGTTCTACCCAAATTGGGCAATGGTCTGAGGGCTTTTCTAGGGCACGTAACGCATAGTCAATGCCGACTGCTTGGCAGGTGTTAATCAGGGCGCGGCTGGCAAGTATTAAATCGATCCGCAAACCGGTGCGAGGCTGACGTTCAAAACCCCGGCTACGATAATCAAACCAACTGTATTCATCGCGGCTGTCTGGGTGAAAATGGCGAAAAGTGTCTATCAATCCCCACTCACACAGTGCTGCCAACCAGGCGCGTTCTTCTGGTAAAAAACTGCATTTGCCAGTGCGTAGCCAGCGTTTGGCATTCTCAGCCCCGATGCCGATGTCACTGTCCAATGGTGCTATGTTCATATCGCCCAGCAACAAGAGGGCGTCGTCTGGGCTGCAATAGCCTTGTAAATAGACCAGCAAATCTGCATAAAACTGGCGTTTGGCTGGGAATTTTTCAGGATGATCGCGACTCTCGCCTTGCGGAAAATAGCCATTCATGACGTGCAGGAGACGCCCATCGGCCAGTTTCCATTGCCCATGAATAAAACGCCGTTGCGCGTTGGGGGATTCATTTGGAAACCCTTTTTGCAAGCGTTGTGGAGCAACTTTGCTCAGCAACGCGACCCCGTAATGGGCTTTTTGGCCGTGGTAGAACGCTTGGTAGCCTAAATTCTCAATCATGCCAAGCGGAAATTCATTATCAACTACTTTGGTTTCTTGTAAGCCGATGATGTCGGGCTGATGTTTTTCAATCAGTGCCGCCAATTGTGTGGGTCTCGCACGGATTCCATTGATATTAAAAGAAACAATCTTCATTTTAGTGCAAAACTCTCGGATTATCGATGCTGGGCTGTATCAAAATCCAGGGTCTGACCACCACCGCCCAGAACCGGGCATTTTCTAGCAGCCAACTGCGTGCTTGCTCGTCGCTGACCATGGCCACTTGGCCACGTTGCAGCCATTGTTCAAACTGTGTTTTGTTGTCGGTGGCCATTTGATAGGCCACTTCGATCAAATCCAAACCAGGAGCAACGTAAATTAATACGCCGCTGGCAAAAAAACGCTGTAGCGCTTGCCAAGTAATTTGTGCCGTTTCAGCATTCATTTTGCTGCGCAGCAAATCAAGTTCCGAAGTCGGTTTATTCATGACTCTCTACCCAAGTTCAGGGCGCGGCGGGGCGCACCAACAGCACATTGCCGCGCCAGCCAGGATGTTGACTCCCATTGCGCGCCAGGTCATTCACCAAGCGTGCGTCCACCCCATGTATCGTGTTTTGCAAATGTTGCAAGGGTTCTTCAAAATCGCTTTCGACGCTGGGCAAGGTCAGGATACCTAAGGAATGATGCAGGTATTCACGACTCACGCTCCCCACCCACAAGGGCGTGTTACTGCCAGTCAGACGGGTGTCGGCTGACCAGAGGCGCAACACCAAGCGAGCATTGTTCTCAAACACAAAAATCAGACGCAGTGCGTCATGACGGCCATCGTGTACCTTGGGCAGGCTGGGCAAATCAGTGAGTGCCGGTGTTGGATTAAACCAGTGCAACATGCTGGCGAGGTTCAGCGTCGGCGGTGCTTGCCAACCTGCTTGTGTTAATACTTGGCTGAGTTGTGACAGCTCGCCCGCCCATTGCAGGGTCATCGGCTGAGTCAGATCACCTTCCCAATCAATCCGATAAGCAGGTAACTCTCGCCAACCCTCGTTCCACCAAACTGGCTCATCCAGTAGAAACTGGGGGCGCTCACGGTATAGGCCCTCGCTGGTTGCCAATGGTTGTTGTCGCCACTGCCAACCCCCTGCCAAACTGAGCGCCAACAGCAATGCTGCCAATAAGTGCAAACTGCCTAGCGGTGGCGCATCCGCATGACGGCGATAGGCTAATCCCAGCAATGCCACCCAGATTAGACCCAAAGTCAGGCGATTGAGAATGTCGGAAAACCAATATTGTGCCAGGTATAAACCGGCAATAATCAGCATCATCAACCAGATACTGGCGGCCATATAAGGCAAACCACGCCAGCGAGGCGGCAGCTCGCGAGCGCACAGTACGGCTAAGAAACCGTAGACTAGAATATTAAAGGTCAGATAGTTATGTGTCAGATTTAGATGCGCTGCATCGTCTAAGGACAAAGCAGGCGGATAGAGCGGCAGTAGGATGTGTACCAGCATGGCGGATAACAAGCCCAACGTCAGGGCTGCCAGCCAATGTGTCAAACCCTGCCAATGCTGCCGCCACAATAACCAGCTTAAGCCCGCGACGGTGACAGCCGCAGTGGTAGTTCCACTACCCAAGGTGCCTAACAGCAACATCGCTTTATCCGCCCAGGGACTGTGTAGGGTTTGTAACAAATAATACACTTCTCCGTCTACACCCAGTGGGCCACTGCTATATAGCTGCCAAGCCAAAATGGAGAAAAACCCCCAAAGAGCCAGTAACAGCAATAGGCTCAGCTCGATGATTACCCCCATTTCTGGGTGATTGGGATCAAGAATGCCGTGGGTCAAATGGCGAGTCAGTGGATAGCGGTTGCTCCAGTGCAGCAAGAGCTTGATCATTTGCTGCGAGCGTGGCTGCAAGAAGCGGTAGATTTTTTGTACCAGCCAAGCGGTAAACCAGACTAGACTGAGTACCAACAGTGCTAACAGTGCCAAGCGGGTGGTGACGCTGGCGGCCAAACTCAACGAAGCTCCGAGCAAGACACCAGGCAAAATATAACTGGGTGCCCAAAGCAGTGCAGACACCACGTTGACCACGTAAAAGCGAAAAGGGGGCATCCCCATCATGCCCGCAACCGCCGGAATAATCGGTCGCACCGGTCCTGCAAAACGTCCAAATACCACGCTTTTACCGCCGTGGCGCACAAAAAAGTGTTCTGCCCGCACAAACCATTCGGGGTGACGGCTAAACGGCCAGATTTGGCGCAGATGCTCGCGGTAATGGTGGCCTATCCAAAAGCTGATGCCGTCGCCTACAATTGCCCCAGCAATGGCCCACAACAGCGTGTCCCATAGATTCATTGCCCCGAAGGCGACCAAGCTCCCAATCCCAAACATCACCAGCGTACCAGGAATAAATAATCCCACCACTACTAGCGATTCACCCAGCGAGATCAGAAAAACCGCCAATCCGGCCCAAGCAGGATTGGCCGCCAACCAAGTCACCATCCAGGTAATCAGGTCGCTGGCAGGTGCCGCTGACTCCATGCTGCCTCTCCTTTGCTGTGATTTGAGTACCGCTGACTGTCAGACATAAGCGTAACAGACAGGACAGTGAGGAAAACTTGGAAAAAAACACGCTCGCGATGGTCTTGCTGATCAGTGCCTTAGCACCGACGGGAGGGCCACCCACTGCTATTTCAGCTTGGAACCCAGCAGACTGCCCGCCATTTTGCCAATCGTGTCAATGAGACCTGTCCAGAAGTTCACCGCGCCTTGGACAGATTCATTGTGAATCTGAAACAAGATAGGGTCGGGATTATACAGCAGGCGTTCGGCAATGCGTGTGGTGATGTCGCCATCGGCATGGATCACGGTTTGTAACACGACCCGCTCAGTGCCGATTTCCCAAATTTTACGAATCATACTGATGTCACTGGCATCCAATGCGAGATCATCCAGTTCCTGCATGCGGGCACGCGATAAATCATTATTCCATATCCTATTTTCATCGTCATGCGGGGTGAAATCTTCAATGTTTTCCACCCGCTCTGCCATGATTTCCCGATACTCATCCAGATTAAAACTCAGATTGACCGCACGGGCGAGCTTAACAAACAAAGAAATGATCAGTTCAGACTGCGACTGAATGCGGTTTAGCATGATGATCATTTCTTTTAAGGTTTGGTAGCGTATCGCATCGGTTTCTTGCTTAAGTTCAGCATTGGCCGTGCGTGCACCAGCAATGGCGCGCTGACGTAATTCTAAAAATGCCATGATGCCTGCCGCATCCCAGACACAGGGTTCACGACAATTTAATTCAACCAACTTGTAGTGATAGTCCTTGGCAATATCTAACAGCGCCTCTCGACGATTAGTCGGCATATTATTGCCAGTCATATCCGCTTTGATAATGGTATTTATCTCCAGAGTTAGGAGATTTTCTGCCAGCGTTTTAAAAGAAAAGCTTGCCATGGGTTGCGTATTAACCTAAGCCGATAACACGTTGTCTCGCCGCCAAAGAGGGCGTGGAAAGAGGTGGCTGCTCGGTGCTTTCAAGAGGCGTTGCCTCCGCTGCGATTTCCATTGTTTGACGTTTTTCTTCTTGATTAAGCGACACAATGAGACTGGCCAATTGTTGTAGCGCTTTAATATTACCTTGCACGATGTCCATCCCTTGGCGTTCACGTACATTGTGATAACCACGTACCAAATCCAAGGGCGACACCAAAAAATCCTCGCTGAATGCGGTGGTAATATCACCATCTAGTAAATTAATCCGGCTGACAATTTGTTTAGCGCCTGGGCCAGGCAGCAGTTTGCCATGCTGGTCATAGGAAAAATCCCCGACCACCGTGCGTATATCTAACGTCACTAAATTTTCCAGTGCGTTTTTAATATCTTTCAAACTGAGACTCATGGCTTTGAACTCCTGGCGAGGTGGTGGGCTACAAAAAGAGAAAATACCTAATTCAAATGCTGACTGTGGATCGGGATTGCGACATTATCCACCAATTGATGGGGCAAATCCCAATCAGCGCGTTTAATCCCTTCTGACAACAGACGTGATAAGGAATGCATTAACTTGGCGTCTAAGGTGATTTCTAAACCCTGACCCGTGTCTGGATGCAGACACAGGGTTTGAATCCCCGGCTGATTGGCTTTGATGCGCAATTTAGTGACTAAGATCGGTTCTTGGCCTAAGGGCGTGCGCAAGGTTTGCGGGTCTTGATAGGCCGTGGCAAAATCCGCCTGCGCCATCACCTGTTCATGTTGAAATGACAGTAACGCGGCTTGCGCTTGCGGGTCTGGATGCGATACCGGTTGGTTATTTTCTAAAAGTTGGCGCAGGGCAAGCCACAATTGCTTGGTATAACGCCGGGTAAACCACAACCGAAATTCCTCGTGGGTGCTGGTGTTAAGACGAAACAACAAACGATCTTGGGTGGGGACAAAACTGATTTGCATTTGATGAATAGATTGCGACATAGTGACTGACTATAACGAAGGCTGTCGGATGACGAATACCAGACGCGACCGGCGCATATGACTGATGTTCCCCGTAAAACTCACAGGCATTCTATGAAAAAGTCTCAACCACCACCAGCACCTACCCTGGTTTTTGAAGAATCCCTGTGGGCCAACGGGCAAAACCGGGTGGCTGGCGTGGATGAAGTTGGACGTGGCTGCTTGAGCGGCCCAGTGGTCGCGGCGGCAGTCATCCTGCCAGTTCACTGCACGCCGCTCACCGGTGTCACCGATTCTAAACAACTGCGCCCCGCCCGGCGCGAGCAACTTTACCACGCCATCCAAGCCCAAGCCATTGCCTTTGCGATTGGTGCTGCGGGAGTTGCAGAAATTGACCGTCTTAATATTCTCAACGCCACTTATCTGGCGATGCAACGTGCGCTGGCTCGCCTTGGCTCCTATGATCACGCGTTGATTGATGGTCGTGACACACGCCACCACGATCTGGGTCAGCACACGGCGATTATCGGCGGCGATGCCCAAGTGTACAGCATTGCCTGCGCCTCAATCATCGCCAAAGTGGTGCGTGATCGACTGATGGCTCGTTTAGCCTTGCGCTATCCGGGTTACGCTTGGGAACGCAATGCTGGCTATGGCACCCGTGCCCACTTGGACGGTCTCCAGACACTGGGCATCACGCCCTTACATCGTCGCAGTTTTGCGCCAGTACGTGCCCGTTTGAGCAAAACCTCAGCGTAGCAACCACTTGTTTTTCAAGTGCTAAACAAAGAGGCTTGCAACAGCGCTTGGGTATACGCCTGTTGCGGACATGAAAATAGCGTTTCGGTCTCGCCCGTTTCGATAAATTGGCCTTGGCGCATTACGATGATGCGGTGAGCCATGGCCCGAATGACTTTGAGATCGTGGCTAATGAATAAGTAACTCATGCGATGACGCTGTTGCAGACGATGCAACAGCGTTAGCACTTGCTTTTGCACCGACACATCTAAGGCACTGGTGGGTTCGTCTAGCAAAATAAGCTTAGGTTCCAGGATAACCACTCTTGCAATTGCGATGCGTTGGCGCTGTCCCCCGGAAAATTCGTGCGGATAACGCCACAACATGTCAGCCTCTAAATCGACTTCTTCTAACATCGCTAGAATCCGCGCTCGACGCTGAGTGCGGTTCAATTGTGGAAAGTGAATTTGCAATCCTTCGCCGATAATGTCCTCTACGGTCATGCGGGGAGAGAGGGAGGAATAAGGGTCTTGAAAAACCACCTGAAATTCTTTGCGTAAAGGCCGTAATTGAGCTTGAGTTAACTTATCTAAGCGGTTATTTGCAAAAGTAATGTTTCCTTCACAAGCTTGCAAACGTAACAAACACAGGCCTAAAGTAGTTTTGCCAGAACCAGACTCACCCACGATCCCCAAGGTTTCACCTGGGTACAACTGTATATCAATATTGTCCACCGCTCGCACTTCACCGACTTTATGGCGAAAAAATCCACTTTTCAGCACAAATTGACAATGAATCTGCTGCCCTTCCAGCAGAGGAGCTGCGTCATATTGTGGCGCTTGCACGTCGGCAGGGCGTTGTGGTTGGCTATTAAGCAGATGCAGGGTATAGGGGTGTTTAGGTGCAGCAAACAGGGCTTGAACGGTATTTTCTTCCACGACCTTTCCTTGTTGCATCACACAAACCTTATCGGCAAAGCGGCGCACAATATTTAAATCATGGGTAATTAATAACACCGCCATCCCAAATTCTCGTTGCATTTCTTCGAGCAATTCGAGGATTTGTAGTTGAATCGTGACATCTAATGCAGTGGTGGGTTCATCGGCAATCAACAACTGAGGATTACAGGCCAGCGCCATCGCAATCATGACTCGCTGGCGTTGCCCACCAGACAACATGTGAGGGTAGGCATCAAAACGTTTGTCTGGTTCAGGAATACCAGTACGGGCCAACAAGTCCAACATGCGTTGGCGGGCGGCAGTTTGGCTGATACGCTCATGTAATAACAGCGGCTCCATCAGTTGCACACCAATGGGATAAACCGGATTCAACGAAGTCATCGGCTCTTGGAAAATCATCGCAATGTCTTTGCCACGTACCCGTCGTAGAGCGGCATCGCTTTCTTGCAACAAATCGCGGCCCTGGAAACGGATTTTTCCAGCCGGGTAATACGTTTGAGTGTGATCGTGAAGCTGTAATACGGATAAGGCAGTGACCGATTTGCCAGAACCAGACTCGCCCACCAGGGCTAGTTTTTCACCAGGTTGAATCGCAAGACTGACACCATGCACCACCCGGCTACGGGGTGAAAAACGGCCAAATTCAACCTGCAAATTTTCGATTTCTAAGAGAGATTCGCTCATAGCAGGTACTTTAACGGATTTGCCCCACATTCAACAACAGAACTTGCTGTTTCTACGAAAAATTACCGAGTGAAGGGATGCAAACAGAGAGACAGCGAGACGAAGAAAAGCCCCCAACGGGAAGAGTTGGGGGCTTTAGGGATAAGACCTGGCAGTGTCCTACTTTCACATGGGGAAACCCCACACTATCATCGGCGCTAAGTGGTTTCACTTCCGAGTTCGAGATGGGGTCGGGTGGTTCACACTTGCTATGGCCGCCAGGAAAACTGGTGAACAGCATAAGCTGCAAAAATCAGGAAGATTGGGTATTTGTATACCCCAAAACACTTGGGGTTATATGGTCAAGCCTCACGGTTAATTAGTACTGGTTAGCTCCATTCATTACTGAACTTCCACACCCAGCCTATCAACGTCGTAGTCTTCAACGAACCTTCAGGAGTCTTATAGACTCGGGAGACCTCATCTTGGGAGGGGCTTCCCGCTTAGATGCTTTCAGCGGTTATCCCGTCCGTACTTAGCTACCCGGCTGTGCCACTGGCGTGACAACCGGTGCACCAGAGGTACGTCCACTCCGGTCCTCTCGTACTAGGAGCAGCTTCCCTCAAGTCTCCAACGCCCACGGCAGATAGGGACCGAACTGTCTCACGACGTTCTAAACCCAGCTCGCGTACCACTTTAAATGGCGAACAGCCATACCCTTGGGACCGACTACAGCCCCAGGATGTGATGAGCCGACATCGAGGTGCCAAACTCCGCCGTCGATGTGAACTCTTGGGCGGAATCAGCCTGTTATCCCCGGAGTACCTTTTATCCGTTGAGCGATGGCCCTTCCATACAGAACCACCGGATCACTATGACCTACTTTCGTACCTGTTCGACGTGTTTGTCTCACAGTCAAGCACCCTTGTGCCATTACACTAACCGAACGATTTCCGACCGTTCTTAGGGTACCTTCGTGCTCCTCCGTTACTCTTTGGGAGGAGACCGCCCCAGTCAAACTACCCACCATACACTGTCCCTCTCCCGGATAACGGGAGTAGGTTAGAACCCCGAACATACCAGGGTGGTATTTCAAGGATGGCTCCACAAGAACTGGCGTTCCTGCTTCAAAGCCTCCCACCTATCCTACACAAGCAGGTTCAAAGTTCAGTGTAAAGCTATAGTAAAGGTTCACGGGGTCTTTCCGTCTAGCCGCGGGTACACCGCATCTTCACGGCGAATTCAATTTCACTGAGTCTCGGGTGGAGACAGCGTGGCCATCGTTACGCCATTCGTGCAGGTCGGAACTTACCCGACAAGGAATTTCGCTACCTTAGGACCGTTATAGTTACGGCCGCCGTTTACCGGGGCTTCGATCAAGAGCTTCGCTTTCGCTAACCCCATCAATTAACCTTCCGGCACCGGGCAGGCGTCACACCCTATACTTCCACTTTCGTGTTTGCAGAGTGCTGTGTTTTTAATAAACAGTCGCAGCCACCTGGTCACTGCAACCCTTTTCTGCTAAAGCCGTAAAGGCTTTCACATAATAAGGGCACACCTTCTCCCGAAGTTACGGTGCTATTTTGCCTAGTTCCTTCACCCGAGTTCTCTCAAGCGCCTTGGGATACTCTCCCTGCCCACCTGTGTCGGTTTGGGGTACGGTCTTATACTACCTGAAGCTTAGAGGCTTTTCTTGGAAGCTGGGCGTCAATCACTTCGCACCACAAGGGCGCTCGTCGTCAGTCCTCAGCATTAAGCGCCCGGATTTGCCTAAGCGCTCTGCCTACAACCTTAAACCAAGATATCCAACACTTGGCTGACCTAGCCTTCTCCGTCCCCTCATCGCAGTAATACAAGGTACAGGAATATTAACCTGTTTCCCATCGACTACGCCTTTCGGCCTCGCCTTAGGGGCCGACTCACCCTGCGCCGATTAACGTTGCGCAGGAAACCTTGGGCTTTCGGCGTGGGTGTTTTTCACACCCATTATCGTTACTTATGTCAGCATTCGCACTTCTGATACCTCCAGCATACCTTACGATACACCTTCACAGGCTTACAGAACGCTCCCCTACCATGCGTGTAAACACGCATCCGCAGCTTCGGTACATGGCTTAGCCCCGTTAAATCTTCCGCGCGGGCCGACTCGACCAGTGAGCTATTACGCTTTCTTTAAAGGATGGCTGCTTCTAAGCCAACTTCCTGGCTGTCTATGCCTTCCCACATCGTTTCCCACTTA
>Ga0209575_10000786_pt1 | contig 15779 bp, 5 predicted proteins | sample Medcelwee11metaG_FD_187172 | JGI IMG/M metagenome (GOLD analysis project Ga0209575, IMG submission 187172) | Freshwater pond sediment microbial communities from the University of Edinburgh, under environmental carbon perturbations - Medium... | ecosystem: Environmental > Aquatic > Freshwater >...
CTGATAAAATGGAAAATTGATGAAAAATGGCTTTCCTTTGAACTTATTTAATATTTTAACACACTCATCTCCTAACCTGTCTGTCAGGTACTCTCCCTCAGGGCCGTCATTCAAATAGGGATTATTGTAAGGAACAAAATATCCTCCTGGTCCGGGGTTTCCCTTATCGCACCCGGCGATATTTATATCATAGCCCTGATATTGTGGAAAAAAAATTGAATCTTCTGCAACATGCCATTTCCCTATATGAGCAGTCTGATAACCATTGCTTTTTAGCATTTCACCAATAGTTGTTTCTTCAAGTGGCATGTTAAATAAATTATCAGGAGGCAAAACAGGACATGTTTTTTGAATCTCTGTTCTATTCCTTGGCTCATGATAACACCCCCTGATATAATCTGTTACCCCAACTCTTGCCGGGTACTTACCTGTTTGTATACTTACACGTGTGGGGGAACTTACCGGACAGGCAGCGTAGGCATTTGTAAAAAGGATGCCTTCCTTAGCCAATTGATCAATATGCGGTGTTTCGTAAAATTCACTGCCGTAACAACCTAAATCAGTCCATCCGAGGTCATCAGCAAGAAACAATATGACATTCGGACGTTCATGCTGCTGTCCGGATAACATACTTGCTGAGAGACAGGTTAAAGTAGTAAATAGTGTGTTTTTCATTGTAAATGCTTGTTTATATAAATGCTAGCAAGTATTATAAAAATGTCTACCCTTCAATGGGTAAAGCATCTGCATAGATAAAATCCAATTCGGAAACAGAAGGGATAAACCCGTCAAAATTTATTCTGATGTATCGTTTTGAAACAGACTTGTTGAACAGAATAATTTGTTTATCACCAGCCGGCTGTGATGGCCCGTTTACTATTAATTCCCAATTAATGCCATCATCGCTGATATAAAATGTATACTGTTGTATTCCCTTTTCAGGTAACATAACTGTAAATCCTTTTATCTGCACTGTGTTTTTTAAATCAATTGTGATTGAACCTTTTTTGCCTTCAGCATTCCAAACGGTTTTTTTATCCCCGTCAATCAACCGTGAGTCCATCGAATTGTTTAATGTATTTGTGGTAATTACCTTTGCTCCGATGTTTAATAAATTATTCTCAGGAACTCCGTAAACCGACAAAATCGATTTTTTATCCAATAATGTTTGCGGATTAAAATCATTTGAACTCATATAGCTAATCAAACTACTATAAAGTTGTCGCGAAGCTACCCGTTTTTCCATATCTTTTGAGAAATCTATACCTGAAATCATCAATTTACCTTTTGCATAGCGACATTCAGCCAATAAGGCCAATTTACGGTTCACTTTCCACGAATCTATAGCTTGTAAAACAGGCTTATATGACTTTGGGAAAGCAGCTTTGGCACCAAATTCATCCAAAATCATCGGGACGGAATATCTCAAAATATCCCACCATTGCCAGTTGCTGTGCATGTCGGTCGGGAAGTTTCTGAATAACGGATGCTCCGGATCACACAAAATGCTGTTAGTCATTGATTCTCCATCATTTAACCCAAAGGCAGTCCAATATATGGAAGCAAAACTTGTAGGAAGATCTCCTTTTAATTTTGAATGATCGGTTAGCCAAAGAACATTATGTCCCTGTTCAAGATATTGAATTGTTTGTTCATCGAAATCTCTGACAACTTTAATAGTACCGTTGTTGAAAGGAATATTGTCAGGATACACCCAAAAATTATACTTATTTTCAATGCTTGTTTTATCCATTTTGAGTTTCAAAGTATATTTCGCAGGGGCTTTCATTCCTTGCAACTTTAATGAAAGCGTTCCAACAGGCAGGTTGCTTTGTTGATTTGCGTAGTCCTTCTTGTTAAAGATACCATTCATTATGATATTATTCTTTTCATCAGTAATGGTATAACTAACCTGCTTCCTGTACAGAGGTTCTTCAGCGAAATTATAGAGTTCAACTGCCGCATGAAAAGTATCATTTTGTTGTAATATCAAGGCAGGTATTCGTGCCAGCAAGACTGTTTCATCACAAAACTGCGTGAATAGAGCCGATGTGATATGATTTTTTGGTTCCCAAAACGCATCGAGTACACCTACCGGAGCATGACTTTGTCCGGGGAAATCCTGCAGTGACAAAGCATGAAACCCTCCCATTTCTTTTGTTCTAAGGTTTGCTTCATATTCAGATTTTAATAGCTCAATCTGCCATTTACCCGTTGCTTCGGAAAACAGTTTGGACTGATTTTCCATGCCACGTTCTTCTAACTGATCTTTTTGAATATCAAGAACAGTTGCCCTTAAAGTGCCTGTGTATTTTGGTAATTCATGTTCATAATCAGGGAACACACAATACTGACCTATTTCGTGAGCAAGAAAAGGTTTGTGATATTCCGTAATCGCTTCAGAATAGTCATATGCCGTATTTGGTTGCATATGAAATAAAAGATTGGTCTCGGGCAGTGGTGGCCAACCCATGTGATGACGAACCCGTTTTTCATTAATGCCGTATGAGGAAGCAAAATCAAAACTATCCAACAAAGGTCGGCCATTTATTTTTCCTGAAACGAAACGCCTTTGGTCAGATTTATTTTTGGTGATAAATCGTTCCATTATTTTCGGATCACATCGTAATTCGTTCCCCATCGCAATAAATAGCCACGAAGGATGATTTCCGTATTGTGTAATCATCCGATCATTCTCTTCTGCGATAAATTGCTCCTGTTCGGGTGTTACTATAACCCCCCATTCACTTACTTCAGGTTGTAAATATATCCCAACCTCATCAGCAGCTATGAACGCTGCGTTAGGAGGACACCAGGAATGGAAACGCACCATATTGTGACCCCATTCCTTATGAATGTTGAAGATGTTTTTCCACCATTCAACACTCATCTCAGGCAATCCATCCACTGGAAATTCTCCGCAATTGATATTCCCTCTGACGGATATTGTTCTTCCATTCAAAGCAAATCTTCGTCCATTCAGACTTAAATCTCTAAAACCAAAACTTTCAGAGATATGATCATTTGCATTAGCTGAATTGAGCGAAACATTAATTTTATATAACGAAGGATTAAATTCATCCCATGATTGAACGTTTTTTGAAAAGGGATAAACGATTTCAATTGGTGTCACTGAATCTGCATGAATTGTGTAATTTAGTGCTAAGTCTTTTTCCGGAAAGGTACGCTTTGAATTGTAGTTTTTCACTTCTAAATGTAATCTTATCTTTTCTGATTTGTTGAGCCTGTTAGCTATTTTCAGTTTCACTATAGCCTGCTTTTTTCCGAAGTCGGGAAATATCTGTAATTCGTCAATCCATATTTTCTCTTTTATCCGAATTTCCATATCACCAATTATGCCGTTCCAGGCAGCCATTGTTTGCTCAGATATACTATGCGGTAACCTACCTAAATCAACTATGGAAGAGTTGTCAATCCGCAGAACTACTTCATTTTTGCCTGATCTGACAAAATCGGTGATATTATATTCATGAGCAGTACCAAGACCCTTATTGGATCCAATCTTCTTATTATTTACATATAGTGTACTTTCCCAATGCACTCTTTCAAGATAAATAAAATACTCTTTTTTGATTAGATCTACCGGCAAATCAAAAGTGCGTTTATACCAGGCTACTCCTATGTATTGTTTTTTTGGCTGAAGAAAATCAAATATTTTAATGTTGCCTGGCTTTCTGTATTTTTCATACATGGGATGGTAATGCCACAAAGCAGACAAACTGCCGGAATACCATTTTGTATGAGGAGTAATATCAAAACCGTAACCCCGGGTATGCAAAGTTCCGGGTAAGTTAATCGAGTCTTTGTATTCGCATTTTTGCCAATTTTCGTTGATTCCAACTGCAAGTGAATCAAGTTTGACTCCCCAGTTTCCTGATAACTCGATTTTTTCAGCAGATAAATGAAGTGAGAAAAAAACACAGAAAAAAAACACAAAAAATCTGTACATATGCTTATATTATTATTGTCGATAATTAATACTCCCGAAACCGTAAAACTTTAGTCATTACGGTTAAAGAATTTGTGAATAGCAAAAATAAAGTGTACTTAAATACTTGTAGTAATTGTTTTAATCAAATCATAGAAATAATTCGACAATTTTAAATTTCTTTGTCAAAGAGCTTATTTATTTTCTCTTTTCTTCCATGTATTCTTTAGGAGTAATTCCGTATTGTTCTGCAAAACACTTTGAAAAATAGGAAAGGCCAGTAAAACCTGCCAGATACATGATCTCGGAAATATTCATTTTACTGTCTTCCAATAGTTGAGCTGCTCTTTTTAATCTGATAGTACGTATAAACTTGGTTACTGTTAAGCCGGTCAAAGATTTAATTTTGCGATATACCTGTTGATGTGAGATACCGGATGAATTACAGAGAAATTCAACATCCATTTCTGAATTATCAAGATTATTTTCAACAATCTGAACTAATTTAAGTATTAGTTTTTCATCCTGAGATTCGGTAATGACATCACCGGGAGATAGAAGAATGAGATTTTTATAGTATAAATGCATTTTCTTCTCTTTTTCTATCAACTTAGCAATTCTTAATTTTAATAATTTTGTGCTGAAAGGCTTTACAATAAAAGCATCCGCACCACACTCCAGACTATCATACACGCTTTTTTCATCTTGTTTTGCAGTTAGTAATATAAATGGAACCGGGTTGTTTAATTCTGTCTTCACTTTCTTGCAAAGCTCTACACCATTCATGTTTGGCATCATCAAATCAGAGACAATCAAATCCGGTTGATGTCGATTAGCTATTTCCCACGCTTCCACACCATCTTTTGCCAGCAGAACTTTATATTCATCTTCGAGACTTATAGCGATATAATGAAGTAAATCTTCGCTGTCTTCAACTACTAATATCTTTGGTTTCGACGATTTTTTTTCCATTGATTCAGTTTCTACGGAGAAATCGATTTCAACCGGTTCCATCTCCTGATTTTCTATTCTCTCCACAACCGGCATGCTGAAGGTAAAGGTTGAACCTTTCCCCGCAGAACTTTCAAAGGTCAGACTTCCTTTGTGCAACTCAGCAAATTCTTTACTAAGCATCAAACCGATTCCCGTGCCTTTATACTGATCCGACATCCTGTTTTTTCCCTGGTAAAATCGTTCGAAAATATATTGCTGATCAACTACATCAATACCTAATCCATTATCTGACACAGCAACAGAAAGTACATTGGGTTTTATGTCATCATTCAATGAAACTCCAATGGATATGGCTCCACCATCAAGGGTATAATTGAATGCATTAGATAACATATTATAAAGAATTTTTTCTGTTTTATCCTTATCAAACATGGTATAAAGGACTTCCTGAGTTGTGGAAAAATCAAAAGTGATGTTATGTTTTCGGGCAAGTTCCACAAAAGAGTCATAGACGCTTCTTACAAAAATCACAATATCACCGTAGGATAATTCCAGTGTCATTTTATGAGATTCTACCTTACGAAAATCCAATATCTGATTCACCAGACGCAACAATCTTTCGCCATTAGTTTTCATGATTAATAATTGTTCTTTCCAGCGAGGTTCAACCGGCTTTTCGAGCAATGTTTCAATTGGACCTAAAATGAGGGTGAGGGGAGTCCTGAATTCGTGTGAAATATTTGTGAAAAAACGTAACTTTATCTGATTGATTTCTTCTTCTTTCTCCCTTTCTATTTTCTGAATTTTTAATTCATTCGACAATTTGTTTGTTTTAGAAAGTATTCCGTATGCAATATAAATCAGATATAACATCAATCCGCTATAGATTAAATATGCCCACCAGGTCGCCCACCAGGGAGGTAAAACCCTTATTGTTAAACTGTCTTCTTCGCTCCATGTACCATCGTTGTTTAGCCCTTTAACCCTGAATACATAATTACCCGGTGATATATTTGAGTAGGCAGCATAGTTCTGACCAATGGTTGTAGAATTCCAGTTTTGATCAAAATTATCTAATTTATATAAATACTTGTTGCCCTGAGGATAAGTATAATTCAAGAGCGAGAAATAGAGTTTAAAGGTATTTTCTTTACTCGTCAGTTTGAGTTTTTTACTTTTAATGATACTTTCCTTCAATATTAGCCTGCCATTATATTTTTTATCAGGAAAAATATCCTGATCATTGATACTCAATTTAACTATATGAAGAGGTGATTTTTTGTTGTCAATTTTTATTTCCGAAGGATTGAATGAAATAAACCCACCATAACCACCAATAAAAATTCGACCCGTTGAATCACTTGTTACACAGTTAGGAGAAATGTCGGTTAAATTGACGTCCTGATTTAAGTCAAAGAATATTGTTTTATCTTCATTAACAAGGTATTTGATAATCCCAATTGAAGTCATAACCCATATATTTCCGTCTTTATCGTTGGACATCGACAATATCATCTGTTCATTATGACCGATATCGACATGTGTAAAAGAGTTCTTCTCCCGATCATACCTGCAAAGTCCTTTATTGGTACCTACCCATAATGTCCCCTGTTTTGACAAACAAAGTTCTGTTACATAATTGCTTTTCAGAGAAGTGTTATCGCCTTTTTTATGCACGAAATGTATGAATTTCTCATTCTTTACATCAAATTTCAAAAGACCTCTGCTAAAAGATCCTATCCAGATATTGTCATCTTTATCGGCAATTAACACAGAAGCCCTGTCGTTTGCCGAATATATTAATGGTGTAATTCCATATGCTTTAATCTTCCAATCCACAATACTCTGTTGTTTATCCCTGTGAGGTTTAATGACACAAATTCCATTTGCCATGGAATTAACCCACAACCTACCTTCTGAATCTTCAGAAATTGAAGTCAAATATTTCAGCGCCAAAGGTGCACCTGGCATCTCTACTTTTACAAACCCCCGTTTGCGTGCATCATAATAATTTAACCCGTTTGTGGTTCCAATCCAGACTGTACCTGCTTTATCGCAGTAAATGGAGGTAATGAATTTGTCGGTAAGCAGAGGTGTATTGGTGGGTATATATTGTTGATTAACCGGATCTGCTTTATATAATCGCAGACCGTCAAAAGCGCCAATCCAAACATTATTTTTTTCTCTGGCAATTTTCTTTACCACAACACCTTTAAATCCGCCATTCTTTTGCTGAATAATGGGTGTCAGGTCAAATTTGCTTCTTTCAACATTGACATATGAAGCTCCTTTATTAGTTCCAAAAAAGAGGATACCATCTTTGTTTTTATAAATAGTATAGATTACATCATCTGCAATAGATTTTGAATTCAACAAATTATGATGATAAGATATGAATTTTGATGTTTTGACGTTGAAACAATTCATTCCTTCGTCAGTACCTAATAATAGGATTCCTTTCTCCAATTGATTGATACTTTTAATAGCATTGTTAGATAAACCCATTCCATCTTCACGGCGATAGGAATCGAAAGCCATCGTTTTAATGTTGAGATGATATAAACCTGTTTCGGTACCCACCCATAGCATGTCTTTATTTGTGTCATCTTCATAAAGTGAAGCTATAAGGTTGTTCAGAGGATCCCCTTTTCTGATGGAACGAATGTCATAACGTTTGAAGTCATTCTCTGCTGAAACAAATCGATATAAACCATTCTCGGTTCCAATCCACAATGTACCGTAAGCATCTTCATAAAGTGCCCTGATATTGTTCTGAAAAGTTGAATCTTTCTCTTTCTGAAAAAGAAAATAACTGATTGAACGCAATTTTCGGTTCAAGCTGAAGAGTCCGTTATTTGTGCCAATCCATAATAAATTCTTTGAATCTTCAATCAATACATTTACGCGGATATTCTGAAGAAACTTTTGTTCATCATTAATAGCTTCATAAGGAATAAATACCTCCTTTAGCGGGTCATACACATTTAAACCCTTCGCTGTTCCTGCCCAAAGTTCATTATTTTTTGTGTATAATAAAGAAATTATTCTTGAATTGGAAATGGTAATATCATCTTCGGGGTCATGACGAAACATATCATAAGCATGACCATCGTAGCGGATAATACCGTCGTTAGTTCCAAACCACATAAATCCGTCCTTATCTTGTGTAATAGAAAAAACAGCCCGACCCGACATGCCTTGCTGGATGAAAAAATTCTTAAAATAAAGATTTTCAGCGCCATAAATAATATTGCTTATCAAGATAAACAAATATGCTAATGTCAATTTTCTGAGAATCTTTGTTCTGACCATTGTATAATTAATAAAAAAATATATTAATTCCACTCTTCAAATCTCAAATCTTTCAAAGGATCTTGTCTCAATACCAGTGTTTCCTCAACGCGGTAAAATTTACCCGTCTTCGTAAAGTCATATTTTAGGTGAATCTCCGGCTGTGCTTTACCTGCATCGTAAGTCCCTTCAGTATTTGTTAAAGCCAAACATCCGGCGGGTGTTTCAATAGTTATTGGGTATATTTTATCTGCGTTGTTATTTGGAATAACGTTCATTCTGACAGCTTCGGTGGCACTTACCAAATAATTAGCCAGTCCGGGTCTTTGTATCGTGTTTGTTGAAACAGTAAAAATATCCCGTGACAGGTTTTTGCTTAAGTCCGGATTCTTATATATCACTTCACTAATTACATTCCCTGTTCCATCAAGCTCCGACAAAGTACCTTTTAAATAATAAGCACCGTGAAAAGTGCTGATGTATTTTATTGCTACAATGCTCGTTGACAAAAGCGGATTGATACTATCCAATGAACTTTCGGTCAACTTAAATGGAAGCGCATAAAATTTATTAGCCGAATTTGAATCGGCATAAAATGCATCAGTAAAACTGATAACAACATCTGCTATAGGTAAATTTTTGTTGGAAACCCTGAAAGTATTTGAATCGGATAGGGTGTAGTATTCCTCAGGTAACAAAGTGAAAGTTGTACCCACCAGCAATGTAGAGTCAATCTCGAATTTTGCCCAGTCGGATAAATCTACTGCACGTTTTCCTCCTATGGAAACTCCGACTTTGATTGTCATATTTCTATCGGCAATCACTGTTCTCAAGGGTTTTTGTGATGAGAAATAGGTAATTGAATACGCATAGTCATCCACATAATCATCATAGCATGATGACAAAGAAAACAGAGAAAAAAGGAACATTATTATTTTTGTGAGTTTCATCGCTATATATATTATAAATTTATTTTTAAAATTACCATCCAAGATTGTTTACCAGATTTTTGTTTTTGATTCTTTCTTCATATGGAATCGGAGCATAATAAAAACGAGTATCATCAAATTTCCGGGATTCAATTTCCTTTACTGTAAAACTCAGGATACCGAGAGGATCTCTGCTAACTTCAACTCCTTTTACAGGATTGTTAAGTTTGAGTAAGCACCTGCGCATATCATAATAACGATGATTTTCAAATGCAAATTCAATTCTTCTCTCGTTTTGAATTAATTCCCGGAACAGTGCTTTGTCGGCAGCCATTTCATCTAAGTAACCCGTATCTGTTATTCCTCCTGATATACTTCGCACGAATTTAATCACATCGTAGGCAGTGTATTTACATCTCCCATCAGGATCTTTTCCTTTTGGTCCCCAGGCTTCATTGGCAGCTTCTGCAAAATTAAGAAAGACTTCCGATTTTCTCAACAATGGATAATAATGTATTGCGTTCGAAGGTAAAGCAGGATTTAACATCGCATTCTTTTTCGACATAAATTTTGCTAAATAATATCCTGAACGGGAGGCATTTGCATGAAATTCCCTTGAATCTCTTCCTCCGGGAACTACATCAATGGTTTTCCCTGCGGTTCCAAATACCCTTCCCTGATAATACACATTCAAATCCAGACGGCTGTCTCTGCCTGCATAAGGATTACCAGGATTAATGTTAGCACGGGAATCATTTGAAGGATAACCATTAACAGCTGGAAAAGCATCGACTAAATTTTGTGAAGGAATGGTGTTCGCGTTTCCGTAATAAAATGGAGGGAAGTGCCTTCCTTCCATCGCTTTACTATTAAAATACTTACGAAACACAAAATCGGCAGGTGTGGTATTGGGAGCATCAGCTAAATTTGCAGCCTTTAATCCAAGAAAGTTGCCAAACCCTGCAAGCTGAATGATACTGTCTGAAACAAGTGCAGCATGTGCCCAATTATTTAGATAAGCAGTATTATCCACAACGCTAAAACTTCCGTTTCCGGTAATTTGCGTGATTGCATCGGGTTGGTAAGCAGGACTTGCTCCATACAATGACACTCTCGATTTTAAAACCGCGGCACTCAGGCGACTTGCACGTCCGATTTGAGTATCCCCTGTCACAGGATCCGAACCTGTATAAGTCATGGGCAAATAAACCATGGCAGTATCGCAATCGTTGAGGATTTGCCGTACACATTCGGCATAAGTATTTCGTGAAAAATTCTCAGGATTTGCAGCTTCTTCTTCTGTGATGAACTTTCTCACAATGGGGTATCCCAGTGCTTCTCCCGTATCTGTTTTTCCCCCGTATTGCATCAACAACTGAAAACTCCACCAGGCGCGAAGGAAATAAGCTTCTCCTTTCAATCGATTTTTGGTTTTCAGATTTACAACAGAATCTACGCGATTGTATTTTATATTATCCGAAAGTCCGTTTTCGAGAAATTGGTGTATATACTGTAATTGTTCATAGCAGGTACTCCAGTTTCCAAAAGGATTGGATGAGATGGTGATTCCACCCATAGCAACTTTGTACACTGATGAGGAATAACTGCTTGTTAAAGCATTGTCCGTTGCCGCATCCATAAAGTTACTGCCGAAATTATCCGGTGTCAGAGTGATTCCTGCATAGGCTTTCATCAGCACCCCTTCCGCCATCTGAGGAACACGCCACACATCGCTTTCAATCCATTGGTTTGTCGCCTTTTCCTCCAGCACATTCTCACAAGCGCTCAACATCAGTAACGAACAAAGCAAAAATATGATATTTATTCTTTTCATGACTTGAATATTTTAGTTATCTTCATTTAAAACTTAACGGAAATTCCACCGGTTACCGTCAAATATACCGGATAATTTGTTACTCCTGCATTCATAAGTTCAGGATCCAGCTCTTTGATGTTCGACAGCACAAATAAATTTGCTCCACGTACAAAGAATTTAATATTATTTGCAAGCTCTGCCATTGATTTTCCGGCTAAAGTATAGCTCAGCTCAATATTTTTCAATCGGAAGAAAGCAGCATTTTTCATCCAGAAACTGGAATATACAAAATTATTGGCTCCGGCTGTTGTTGTCAATCGCGGATAATTGCCATCAGGATTGTTTACAGGATGATACCGATCCAGTGTCAATACAGAGTATTTATCCTCAGCTCTGTTCCAGTAATAACTATTTACTGTCCAGACATTATATCCTCCCTTGGCAACACCTAACACGTTTAGACCAAATTGCTTATACTTTAAATCAAGATTTAAGCCCAGGGAAGTACGTGGAAATGAATTACCCAACACTTTTCGGTCTCTCTCGTCAATAATATCATCCCCATTCAGATCAGCATAAGCGATATCACCTTCCTGATAAGCTCCGAAGGTTTGAACAGGAGCTCCTGCTAACGGAACATCTTTACCAAAAAGACCGATTGCTTCGTATCCGATCATTACATCAGAGGGTTGTCCCAGTAAATTAGCGTAAGCATCCGGGTAGTCAAGTTGGTCCCACTCAACCAATTTATTTTTCGACCAGATAAAATTCAACCCGACATTATAACTGAAATCACCTGCTTTGTCGCCCCAGGCAATTGTTCCTTCGATGCCCTGATTGGCAACCGTACCCATGTTGGTATTGCTGTGAAATATACCGACATAGCCAGCATAGTCGGAGGATTTATATCCGATAATATCCGATCTGATTTCATTGAAGTAGTTAAGTTCAACACTCAGTCTGTTTTTTAAAAATAAAGCTTCAACTCCCACATTCAACTCATTTGAGTGTTCCCATTTTAAATCAGGATTTCCAATCAGAACAAAGTTGGTAATTTTCGAACTTATAGTGATGTTTTGTTCTCCTAACAGAGCTGTTCCTCCATTTTCCCAGGCAGTGCGGTATAATAATGAGCTCGTACCTCCGTCATAACCTATGATACCATAACTGGCTTTCAGTTTTAGAAAATCAATTTGCGACAAATGTTTCAAAAACTCTTCGTTTGAAAGTATCCAGGCGCCACCAACAGCAGAAGAAGTGAAATACTGATTTCCAGCCATAAAACGGTTGCTTCCCATGTAGGCCACATCGAGTTCAAGTGAGTATTTTTTGTCGTAAGCATAATTTAACCGCATGCTGTAATTCGCATTGATCTGATCCTGATTTTCGCCGCGAATTTCATTTTTATAATAATTGTAAGCCAATGTTGCGGCAATACCGTGAACACCAAACTGATTTTCGTAAGAAGCATCAGCTCTCCACCCGCTGGTGCTGAGCGATCTTTCCCCTAACCTTGACTGATCACTTTGCAGCACCCTCTTTCTCAATTCAGTTATCAGGGTATCGGGTAATCCTGACTCATTCAGGTAAGTATTTACAGCATAAGTAGGATATACATTGCGTTGTCCTTCCATAAAATAGCTGTTATTATCGAACGAAAGTCCGGCAGATGCTTTCAGCCCTTTTAGTATTTTATCTAATGTAAAATTCATTCCCAGATTTGCCTGACTGGACAATGTTTTTTCGATGGATGAACCTCCGTACACCATATCTGCATATAAATTATCCGAATGATACAAACTGCCCCCAAAGGCAGGAACACCGGAAGAATCGACCGGTACTCCGATCGACAAAGGATCAATGGTAAAAGGATATTCATTCGTACGGTGCGTGGATAATGCAGTAAACACTTCTCCCTGATTTAAACTTCCCCGACTGCGAATATCCAATCGACCTACAACACCACCGGAGACACTCAGATAATCGGTTACTTTCACATCCAGACTTCCCCTGATATTCAGTTTGTTCAAGTCGGGGGTCGTTCCGATTTTTTCGAACCCACCATTTCCGGAATAACCCGCAATCAAAGCATATTGAACATCATTGTCTCCACCGGCAAGTTCCATCGTTACTTTCCTGTACATACTCTGCTGTTGGAGAAATTCTTTGTAATAATCCACATTCGGATACGAAAAATCATTTACTCCTGATGAATTTTTATAACCTTCAATTTGATCAGAGGTATAAAAATCAGTGAAACCGTCATTCTGTCTTGCTTCATTATAAAGCTGTGCATATTGATAGGAATTAAGATATTCCGGTTGCCTGGTAAGCTGATTCACTCCGGCTTCTGCCGAGAAACGCATGATTCGACGATTGGGAACCCCTCTTTTGGTGGTAACCGACAAGACACCGTTTGCAGCGCGTGGTCCATACAGTATTTTTGTAATAGGATCTTTCAATAATTCTATTGTTTCTATTTCTTCAGGAAGCACCTCATCCAATGGTCTTTCCAACCCATCCACCACTACAATCGCCTGATTGTTTCCTTTGCCGTGTACTCCTCTCAGATATAAATCAGAAGTGTTATTGCCCAATCCGCCGACTGTTGGCACAGTAACTAATCCTGCCGCCCTGCCTTGCAATGCGTTACTCAACAATATATCGGGATAGGAGATCAATGATTCTCCTGAAATTTTTCCTGCTGCACCCACCAAATCGCGTTGCAGTGTAATACCTCCATCGGGTCGCCTCACCTGATCTGCTTTGTCAGTGAAATAATCCTTTTTGAAAAGAATAATTTTCTGAGGAAAACCACCTTTAGCCGTATTAACGACAACATCCTGATATCCGGGTGCTTCAATCATAATAACAGCATTTTTTTTAACTGGAAGGCTAAATTCTCCCGATTCGTTGGTATAGACCCTTTTTTCTGTTTCACCTGAATAGACAACAGCGTTTACAACCGGATTTCCAGTCTTATCGAGTACTTTTGCTTTAACAAAAGCACCCGACGTTTCCGCCTTTACTACTGTGGCCTTATGTTGACCGCGTTTGTTTCCCCCGTTTTGTGCTGAAGAGGAAACCGGCAATAGCAATCCCAGCAAAACAATCAACAATATTCCGTATCTATGATTTTTCATATTTTTTACTAAATGTTTGTAATATAAATTCAATAAATTCAGTTATTTACCATTCCGGATTCTGTACTAAGTTCTTTAAAGACGCCACATCATCCAAAGGGAAAGGATACCAGTAATTACGCATTGTGTAGGCTCTTATTTCCGGAGTCAGGTCAATAGTCTCATATGTAAATTGTAATGTGCTTTTATCGACGACCTGATTATGATTCGGATTAACAGGAACCGCACTCAATCCTTTTATGGGAGATGCTCCCTGAAAAACTTCATGCATAATCATCCAGCGTCTCAAATCCCACCAGCGATGATTTTCGAACATCAACTCTACTGCCCGTTCGCGACGATAAGCTTCCCTGAACTGAACAGGGTCATTTACTATCTCAGCAGGAAGCCGGGTTAGGCCGACACGCTCCCGTACCACATTTAAGGCTTCTTCCGCGCTCAGTGTACAACCTTCCACGATCGCCGTGGCACTACCCGTTGCTTCAAAAGAGGCTTCCGCCAAATCCAGATAGATTTGTGCGACACGAATATAGGCAGTTATTATTCTGTTTGTAGTAAATAACTGCATGTGGTTATCAGCACCCTCCCAAATAAATTTTTTACACAGATAACCAGTTTGCATACGGGCATTGGTTGCACTGTTGGAGAGTAATGTCAACGAAATCTGCCCTCCCACGTATGTGGTGATATACAACTGCTTATTACTCTTGTCCACTCCCCATTTTTCTCCGGGAACGAGGATATTATTTTTAAGTCGCGGATCTCTGTCTGTAAAAGGTTGCTGATTGTTATATCCTGATTTTGGATTTGTAATAGGATAATAAATGCCATCAGCTCCTTTCTTTTCAAATAAATCGACCATATTTTGTGTCGGTGCCTGAAATACAACTCCATCCCAACCGGTAGCCAGACTATATTCTGCAGGAAGATAAAAAGCGCGGATATACCTTTGTTGTTCAGCAATTCTAATCCTGTTATACCATAAATACTCAGGATGAGAAAAGGGTGGGGACGGCCAATAAAAAATATTGTGGTATTCATTACTGCTCACCATACGATTATTCAACTCAGGATGAATACTTATATAAGTAAGAACTTCAGATGCTGACTGAGCTGCCAGTTTAGCCCGTTCGGTGTCGTACTGCTTTATTTCAATAGTTTGCAAGTTGTTTTGCATTAAAGGACTGGCATCGTACAGTTGCGCCATGGATTTAAATGCCATTGCAGCTACCTTGTTTACGCGACCGGTATTTGATTCATCCCACATGTCTGGAAGTAACTCAATCGCTTTATTGATATCAGTCATCATCCAGTCGTTTGAACCATGGTACGTGAGTCTGGGGATATCCTCATCACCATCACCTACAAAAACCTTGTCCATGATTGGCATTCCTCCATATCTCTTTATCAATTGGAAATAAAACCAGGCTCTCATAAAATGTGCCTGACCTAATATTTCATTATGTTGAACCGATGTTAGGCCGGGAGCTTTATCAATATTAGCAATTACCCTGTTGGCAATTCGTAATGCCTTATAACTGTTTGAAATCATCGTGTTACCTTTTACTCCAATTTCAAAAGATAAATCTTTTTTCTTTAACCAGTTACCTGAATGGACTCTACCTCCGGCTTCGTCAACCAGGTTAAATACCGATGCAAATTCATCACTAATGGAACCAGCCGATGAGCGATAATTT
>Ga0209575_10000788_pt1 | contig 15758 bp, 12 predicted proteins | sample Medcelwee11metaG_FD_187172 | JGI IMG/M metagenome (GOLD analysis project Ga0209575, IMG submission 187172) | Freshwater pond sediment microbial communities from the University of Edinburgh, under environmental carbon perturbations - Medium... | ecosystem: Environmental > Aquatic > Freshwater >...
CATGGTGTTTGTATGGCCAATACCCCTTTTTGTAGTGAGGCTTTTTAAAACTCCTGCCGCCACAGCTGATGCCTGGGCAACAGTATCCGGAATATCCTTTGGCCCCTGGCACATGCCTGCCACATAAATACCCCCTCTGTCGGTATCTGTGGGACTGCCATTGTAATTAAGTTCTGAAAACCATCCGTCGGCATCCATGCTGATATTTAGCATTTTAGTTAGTTCCTTTGTGCTTGCTGAAGGAATAAGTCCAACGGCAAGAACAACCATATCAACATCAAATTCGGTTAACCGGTCATTAATAATATCCTCTCCACGGACTACCATTTGTCCGTTACGCATTGTCACCAGAGCAGAGTGCCCTCTTATTATTAAAGTTCCTTCCTCTTTGATGCGGTCAGCAAATTCTTCATATCCTTTTCCGAATGCACGCATGTCGATATAAAATTCATAGACCGTTACATCGGGGATCTTCTCTTTTACCAGATGGGCAAATTTCAGTGAGTACATGCAGCATACCCTTGAGCAATAAGCATTATACTTCTTATTTCTGGACCCTACGCAGTGTATGATGGCGACCTTTTTCGGAGGAATGCCTTCGGGTAAGAAGACCCATTCATCTTTCCCGGTTTTCTTGTTTAACCGTTTGGTTTTTGTAACTATCTTTCCTCCTGTTGTCCCTGATGCATTTGTCAGACGCTCAAATTCCAGAGAGGTAAGTACATTTGGAAATACTCCATACCCATACTGCTCTATTTTGCTGACATCCAGAAGTTCATAACCAATTGCCAGGATAATGTTCCCAACTTCAATATCGATTAACTGGTCTGTTTCGTTAAGATTAATGCATTCTTTCGGGCATTTTTTTACGCATACGCCGCATTTTTTGCCATCGGAAAGAATATATGTACATTTTGTTGCATCAACAAGGTAGGCATTTGGAACAGCCTGAGGAAAAGGGATATAAATTGCTTTTCTCAATGAAATTCCTGCATCAAATTCACTTTCGACCTTAACGGGGCAAACTTCAGCACACTGATTACAGGCAACACACGATTTTACATCAACAAATCTGGCACTTTGTTTTATCTTCACCTTGTAAGCTCCCGGTTTACCATTTACCTCAACCACATTTGATTTGGTCAGCAGCTCTATCATTTCATGCTGACCGATTGAAACCATTTTGGGAGTAAGAATGCATGCAGCACAATCAAGCGTAGGAAAAGTTTTATCAAACATAGCCATATGTCCACCTATTGTTCCGCTCTGTTCCACAAGGTAAACGAGCTTTCCGGCATTGGCTATTTCGAGAGCAGCCTGAATACCGGCTATGCCACCTCCTATAATAAGGGTTGAGTGGTTGACTGGATTTCCATCAGGTAAAACAGTAAGTGGGAAAGGGACGGCCATTGTTGCACAGGCTACAATCGCTTTTGCCCGGTCCATAGCATTCTCTCCCCTAGCACCATGTTCCATAAAAGAAGCTAACCTGATTTCATCCGTATTACCTCCTTCTATCCCCATGGCTTTTGTAAAAACAGGTTTAAAATAACCGGGCATATCTCCTGCAATGACTATTCTCCCCAGGCTGTTTATCCTGATTGTTTCACAAATAGCTTTCAGATCGGGGCTGGGCTTTGTTCCCAGTACCTGCACAATTTCAACATTTGGAAGGTTTGCAGCATACTTTGCAATGGAATCAATATTTAGATCCGTGTTTTTTTCAATCTGGCAAAAGAAAACTCCTACTCGCATAATTTTCTTAATTGATTATCTGATAAATCATTTGCACCGAAGCTTATTAATTTCTAACTACCCGCTTTGTAAGTTCACCTTTCGAATCACGAATTTCCAGTATAAATGGCATTTGTCCCGGAAGCCTGTGGGTAGCACAGGAAAAACACGGATCGTATGCTCTGAAAGCCATTTCGATCATATTCAATGTCCCTTCAGTTACTTCAACGCCTTTCCTGATAAGTCCCTTTGCAGCTTTTTTTAACGACATGCTTATCGCAGCATGATTGTTGGTTGTTCCGACAATTATATTGACTTTTTTTACAAGACCTTTATTATCAGTTATATAGTGATGGGTGAGGGTTCCTCTCTGAGCTTCTACAATTCCTACCCCCTCGCCAGGGATTGGCCCAAGCTGTGCCCGTAATTCTTTCCCGGTGATATCACTATCCAGAGCAAGTTCAAGGCATCGTTCAGCAGAATATAGAAGTTCCACAAGACGTGCCCAGTGCATTGCGAGCGTCGCATGAACAGGTTTGCCTCCCAGAATAGTGTACATACGTTCATACTCAGCTTGTGCCAGCGGAGTTGCCATTCCATCTGATGCATTCAACCGGGATAGGGGAGTTGCCTGGTAAACACCTGAATCCTGACCCTCCATAAAACCTTTCCATCCAATCTTCTTTAGATAAGGAAATTTAAGATAAGTCCACGGTTCAACATGTTCAGCAACATAATCGAGATACTCAGGGGGAGAATATTTATACAGTTCCTTACCTTCAGTATCGACGACCCGTACTTTCCCATCATAGAAGTTAACCTTATTATTCTCATCAACAAGACCCATGGAGTGAAGTTTAAGGGAATATGGGCCATTGAGAATAATATCAACATATTGCTTGTTATCAAGCACAAAGTCCTGAAAGATTTTAAGAGAAAATTTTGCGAATTCCACAAAACCTTGTGCCTTACTCACAATATCATCACGTTCTGCTTCGGAGAGCCCTTTTCGTACTCCTCCGGGAATATTCATTACGACAAAGGTCTGATGTCCTCCTAGCAAAGCCTGTATCTCCTGGGCGATGCGGCGTTGTTTAATGACTTCAGTACCAATTTCCCTGCCAACCTTTTCAATCAAACCAAGAATATTTCTTTTAGATGGATGAGCATCGGGGCCAAGTACAAAATCAGGAGCAGCAAGTGCATAAAAATGTGCAGTATGACTATGCACAAAATGAGCCATGTAAAAAAGTTCTCTGAGTTTTTTGGCTGTAGGTGGAGGTTCTACACCGAAAACGGCATCTACTGTTTTTCCTGAAGCCATATGATGGCAGCCAGGACATACCCCGCATATTTTTGCAACAATTGCAGGAAGCTCCTCAACAGGTCTTCCTTCACAAAATTTCTCAAAACCTCTGAGTTCAGGAACCTGGAAATAGACATTATCTACTTCTCCGTCGTCGTTCAGGAATATTTCGATTTTGCCATGGCCTTCGAGCCTTGTAATCGGATCAATCGTGATTCTTTTCATGATATTTTTCTCCTTATAAGTGAGACAGGAAGGCTAAAACGATAGAAGAAACCTGCAGGATCAACAATATCCTCAATTACCCTGCTTATTTCTTCAGGCTCCTTTTCATCTATAATGCTTGCAATGGCTGACATCATTTTGGCTCCGGGATCAATAACCCCCGGAGTAGGTCCATAACAACCACGACATGGTGCATTGCCCTTAATGCATCTACCGCCGCATCCTTCCCTTGTCGCAGGTCCCATACACAGGATTCCCTGCTCCATAAAACAAGATATGCCATCATCAACTATTTCCCATGGGCGGTAAAATTTTTTAATACGCTTATTCTCAGTTTTCTTTCGTGTACATTCATCGCATTGAGCCCTGGTTCCGGCTCCTATAACAGATCCCTTAGGGGGAAGTTCAGCCCCGGTGACAATGGCATTAATAACTTCAAGAAGTCTTTCCGTCTGGGGAGGGCAACCTGGGATAAAATAATCAACTTCTACAGTCTGAGCCAGAGAACGCACATCATTATAAAATGAAGGTATTTCAAGTAAACCTTCCTCTACATTATATTCAGGCTTAGGTTTGATTCCCTGTGGATTGACAGTTGATTCGCTTTCAATATAAATCCTTCGGAAAAGATCCTCTTTTGTTGAGAAATTAGCCAGTCCCGGAATACCACCCAGATGTGAACAACTTCCATAGGCAACAAGAATTTTGGATTTTCTTCTAAGAAGAATTGCCATATGCTCGTTTTCACTGTTCCTTACAGAACCATTGAAGAGTGTTACATCAATATGATTATCAGGCATTTCTTCCACATCTTTGTATTTAATATCCAGCGCTATAGGCCAGAATACAAAATCGGCGGCTGCGGTCACATCAAAAAGTTTTTCATGTACATCAAGTACTGATACGCAGCATCCACCGCAGGCTGCGGCCCAATAAACAGCAATCTTAAGTTTCGGCTTTGATACTTCCATAGTCGGTATAGATATCTATTTTAGCACATCCAGGGTTTCTTTTATTTTACAAGGTCCCAGATCTGTAATTGTCTCAGTAAAACTGTCAACCAGTTCTGCAAACTGTTTTCCTTCGCTGGCACTGATCCACTCAAGTTTGAGCCTTTTTCCATCAATACCCATCTGTACAATATATTTCTGTAGTAATGTAACTCTGCGGAGACAACGGTAATTCCCCTCCTGGTAGTGGCAGTCCCCCGGATGACAACCACAGATCAGCACACCATCAGCCCCATTTGTAAATGCCTTCATTACAAACGTTGGTTCTATCCTGCCTGAGCACATTACCCTTACAATTCTTACATTTGGTTTGTACAACATTCTTGATGTTCCTGCCAGATCTGCTCCGGTGTATGAACACCACTTGCAGAGAAAAGCTATAATTCGGGGTTTAAATTCCATTTTTTCTGAGAGATTTTTAAATTATAATACAGTAATTTGTGTATTTATATACATTCAGAAATGAAATTAAAATTAAGTAAACTATTAAATACATTTTTAATATTGTGAAATATATCACAATAAAATGGCATAATAGAGCTCTATGTTGTACCTGATTTACTAATAATGCAGTAATCCTGGAACAATAATAAATATGCAGGATAAAATTGAGTGCAATTCAATGTTTAAACATTGTAATAACTTAATATATAAGTATATAAAATATAATAATTTACTTATTTATTCTAAGTTTTTGTTTAATAAATGAGCTGAAATATCTTTTCGGAATTTTTAGAATTTTCCGTTGCCGGTAAATTATGAGCAGTTAAGAATAAAGGATATGTTAAGAAAATTAATTAAACATATAATGTGAAATATCTCACAATAAACAGTTGAATTATATTCAGACCAAACAAAAGGTCAACGTTATTCAGGCATTGACTAACCTTTAACCTTTAACCTTGAACAGAACGAAAATTACAGAAAGGATTTAACCAATTATTCCTTTTACTATTTTATATACCTGCTGAAGAATATCAGGATACTTTTCATTCAGTTGCGGTGTGAGTTCTTCACTGAATTCCATGTCTTCAATGATCTCTACAGCTATAATATGAAGATCAACATGTAACCCGGGAGACAGGTTGTCAGAAAGTTTTAATGCCGTGAGGAAGGATATGTCATGTAAGCTCGACAGGTGTGAAGTTTCCCTGAAATCTGACGGAACAAAATAGTAAACATCACCCGGTTTTCCTTCGGCAGTGCGGATTGCGTCAATAAATATTACTTTCCCGTAATCCTTAATATATTCAACTATCTCCAGTCCCCCGCAACAGGCATAATTAAATTCAATATCAGGATGGTTGATCATAGAAATCAAGTCACCTGTAAGCCTTGAGCCAATCCCGTCGTCAGTCAGGATATTATTCCCTATGCCCAGTATAAGTGTCTTATTCTTAGTCATTAAAGTATAAGTAATCAGCCATATTAAATTTCTGAATTTTATACCTTTATGTGATAAAATTCACATGTAAGGTAGATACAAATTCTTTGTATCTCAATTTGAGATTTTATAATATTTAACTGATGATAAGTTTAATATTTAAGTAAATGACATAAAATCAGGTATTAAAAGTAGTTGTCAGCATTTTATGAAATTTTATTTAACTTGCATAATCGTGTGCACTAATCATTTTTGATGTGAAGCAAATCACAAAATATGTAATCAAGAATAGTCTTAAAAGGATATTTCTATATAGGGCTTGCCTTTTCCGGCTAAAACAAAGAGGCGTGGAAAGGGTATTCTCTTACACATTGGCAAATGAAACAGGTGTAACATCCGACCAGGTCAGGAAAGACTTTTCAGAATTCCATATTACGGGAAATAAAAGAGGAGGATATGAGATTGACGACCTGCTTGAAAAGATGGAAAATATATTTCACCGTAATAAAGACCATAATATTATTGTAATGGGAATGGGCAACCTTGGGAAAGCACTTTCGAAATACAATAAATTTGTCCAGCGTAACATGAATATTGTTGCAACTTTTGATATAGATCCTTTCAAACAGAAGGGAAGATCTGATATTCCCATATATTCATCCTCGAGGTTGAAAGAGATTGTTGATAGGTTTAAAGTTAAGGTCGCAATTATTTCAGTTCCTGAGATATCAGCTCAGGAGGTGGCTGATGAGCTCGTGCGGCACGGAATAAAAGGGATCATTAATTTTGCACCTGTCCTTCTCAAAGTGCCACCCGACGTTATTGTAAATAATGTCAACCTGTGTGATGAACTTGAGAGTGTAATTTATTATGTTCATAAACAGATTAAGGTTGATGGTTTAAAAAATCTGCAGCTATTATACAAGGATATGAAATATTGATAAGGGGACTTGTCCAGGGTGTCGGATTTCGTCCATTTATATGCAGGCTGGCTGCAAAGCATGGGTTGTTAGGTGAAGTCGATAACAGGAGCGATGGCGTATCTGTGATTCTGCTCGGAGACTTGAATTCCATCGGCAGATTCCGCGATGATATCCTCAGATACTCGCCACCGGCATCTAAAATCAAATCAATTGAGATAAATCGCAGGGAATGCTCCGGTTATACCAGCTTTTATATTTCTCAAAGTAAGACTCTTAATAATAGTATTACTGAGATAAGCCCCGATATAGCGGTTTGTGAAGAGTGTCTTTCAGAGATGGATAATGATCCTGAACGGATTGATTATCCTTTCATAAACTGCACGAACTGTGGCCCAAGGTTTACAATAATCGAGTCATTACCATACGACAGGCCTAATACAACTATGAAAAACTTCAGGATGTGTGAGAACTGTAATTCAGAATATAATGATATCATCGATCGGCGCTTTCATGCTCAGCCTGTCGCCTGTAATTCCTGCGGACCTGTTTATAGTTATAAGGATCATGAAAAAAAACTCTCGGTTTTTAATGATATTTTGAATGAGATTTCTCTTAAGATAACTTCAGGCAAAAGTGTGGCTGTGAAGGGCATGGGAGGTTATCACCTTATGTGCGACGCCTTGAATAACAACGCTGTTGCAGATTTAAGGCATAAGAAACATCGTGACTCTAAGCCATTTGCCGTTTTATTCAAAAATATTCAGGAAGTAAGAAAATATTGCTTTACTGATAATGAGGAAGAAAAAGAGTTGTTATCATGGAGAAGACCTGTAGTAATTCTCCGACAGAGGGTACTGCTATCTCCATTGGTAAGTAACGGACTTAATACAACAGGAGCAATGCTTCCATACATGCCTTTACATTTTCTTCTGTTCAGATTAATAGATACCAAGGCAGTTATATTAACAAGCGGAAATATTTCAGATAATCCGATTATAATTGATGATAACCAGGCAGTAGATCAACTGCTACCGGTGGCTGATAGCTTACTAACCTATAACAGACAGATTTATAACAGGACAGATGATTCGGTTATCAGGATTATTAATAGGAAACCGGCTATGATACGCAGGTCGCGTGGCTATGTTCCGGGTCCTGTTGACCTGAAATTGCCTGTTGAAGGGATTCTTGCACTGGGTGCAGAACAGAAGAACAGCTTCTGCATCGGAAAAGGATATCAGGCAATCATGAGCCAGTATATTGGTGATCTGAAAAACGGATCAACCTTCGATTTTTTTACAGAAACAATTGACAGATTTTCTGATCTTTTCAGGTTCAGACCAGGTTTGATAGCCTGCGATCTTCATCCTGATTACCTTTCAACGCAATATGCCAATATGCTTGAACAGAAACTGAATATACCTTTAATAATGGTTCAGCATCATCATGCTCATATTACCTCTTGTATGGCAGAACATGGAATTGACGAAAAAGTAATAGGAGTGAGCCTTGATGGTACAGGATTCGGAACTGATGGGAATTTGTGGGGTGGCGAATTCCTGATTGCCGACCTTATTGATTTCTCACGATTCTCCCATTTTGAATATGTGCCGTTACCGGGTGGTGAAAAGGCAATAAGTGAACCATGGAGGATGGCATATTCTTACCTGTTTAAATACTTTGGTGATAATTTTGATTATATGTCCCTTCCACTTTTCAGATCGTTCGGGCAGGAAAAGTTATTATTTATCAGAGACATGATAGCCAATAACATTAATTCACCCATGACTTCAGGTGCAGGGAGACTATTTGATGCAGTATCTGCTATTCTGGGCCTATGTTCCGAGTCAGCTTTTGATTCTGAAGGTCCAATGAGACTTGAATCTGCAATAGATTGTGAGACTGATGAGTTTTATCCTTTTTGTAGTGGTGAAACTATAACATTTAAGGAGACCTTCAATTCAATACTTGATGATATGAATGTAAAAAATATTTCATTTATATCTGCAAAATTTCATAACACAATTGCCAGAATCATACTTGATGTATCCAAGAAAATCAGGGAAGTCTGTTCACTTGGTGATGTAGTGCTTTCAGGAGGTGTATTCCAGAATAAATACCTGACTGAAAAAACTATTTTTCTTTTAGAGAATAATGATTTCAAAACATTTATAAATCATCAGGTTCCTGCAAACGACGGAGGAATTTCTGTTGGTCAGTTAGTTATTGCATCAAAAAAAAGTGAATTATGTGTCTGAGTATACCAGCTCAAATAATTTCGATCAGAGGTACTATTGCCGAGGTATCCGCCGGAGGCACTATTTTTAAAGCGGGCCTTCAAATGGTAGAGGATGTAAAGGAAGGTGATTATATATTACTTCATGCAGGTTTTGCAATTCAGAAAATAAGCGAAAAAGAGGCTGCTGAAATGTTAAAGCTGCTCAGGGAAATAAGCGATCAGTGAAAAGAATGAGCTTATAATGAAATATATTGACGAATACCGGGATAAACATATGATCATGAACCTTTCTGACAGAATTAAAAGGTCAGTAAGACATAATCTTACATTTATGGAAGTGTGCGGCGGTCATACAAATTCAATCCACCGGTTTGGTATTCCGTCACTTCTCCCGGAAACAATTAAACTGATTTCGGGTCCCGGCTGTCCGGTCTGTGTAACCGCGAAAGGTTTTATTGATAAAGTAATTGAATGTTCAAAAAGAGATAACGTAATCATAACCACTTTCGGAGATCTTCTGAGGATCCCTGGGTCATCTTCTACACTCGACAAAGCAAGATCCGAGGGAGCAGATATACGAGTAGTATTTTCAGGACTTGAAGCGCTTGGTATTGCTATACAGAATCCGGATAGAAGAGTTGTTTTTCCCGGAATAGGCTTCGAAACTACAGCTCCGGGATCAGCTGTTACAATTAAAGAGGCTGAAAACAATGCGGTAAAAAATTTCTTTCTCCTGTGTGCCCATAAAGTTATGCCTCCCGCAATGGAAGTATTAATAAAAGAGGGTGTAAACATTGATGGCTTTATTTGTCCTGGTCATGTTGCTGCAATAACCGGCTCTGCAATTTTTAATTTTATTCCCGAAAAGTACAAGCTTGGTTGTGTTATAGCAGGGTTTGAGCCTTCAGATCTGATGCATTCTATCCTGATGCTTGCAGAACAGGTAACAAATAATGCTCAAAAAGTTGAAATCCAGTACAGCAGAGCAGTAACAGAAACGGGGAATCTGCTTGCGCAAAGCCACATGTCAGATATATTCGGAAAATGTGATGCTTACTGGCGCGGTTTTGGAATGATCCCCGACAGTGGTCTTCGGATCAGAAAGGAATATGAAAAATTTGATGCTGAGAATTTTTTTCACCCGGAAATAAATGAATCGGAAGATGATAGTGCCTGTATTTGCGGGGAAATATTAAGAGGTGTGAAAATCCCGGCTGATTGTTCACTCTTCGTCCATGAATGCAATCCGGAAAATCCCGTTGGAGCATGCATGGTTTCTGATGAAGGAACCTGTAACACATGGTACAAATACAAATCCTATGAATAACTATATCACTCTTAACCATGGTAGCGGAGGTAAGCTTACTCACAGGCTTATTGAAGATGTATTTGTAAAGCTATTCGGGATGACAGGGCCTCTGACAGATTCGGCAATTATTAAAATGCCCGGAATGATGCTGGCATTTACGACTGATTCATTTGTTGTTGATCCTCTTTTTTTCCCTGGTGGCAACATTGGCAAAATTGCAGTTTGTGGTACGGTAAACGACCTGGCAGTCTCCGGTGCTATTCCCGGATATTTGTCAGCATCATTTATTATTGAAGAAGGATTCGATGTAAAAGAACTGGTTTCTATTGTTGAAACGATGGCTGATGAGGCTGAAAAGGCTGGCGTTAAAATAATTACAGGAGATACAAAAGTTGTTGAAAAAGGGAAATGTGACAAGCTTTTTATTACAACATCGGGAACAGGCTTTCTTGATCCGGGCTATGAAAACATCTCTTCAGGTGTTATGATTAAACCAGGTGATAAAATTTTAATTAACGGTACTCTCGGTAATCATTCCATTGCAGTGCTTGGCGCCCGCAATAAGCTTAGCTTCACAACCCCGGTTATATCTGATTGCGCTTCACTTAATAATCTTATCAGTCGGATTCTTGACAGCGGATGCAAAATCCGTTTTATGCGCGACCTTACCAGAGGCGGACTGGCTTCTGTTTTAAATGAACTTACCACAATTATTAAAGCCGGTATTTCAATCAACGAAGATTCAGTACCTGTTGATGAACCTGTTAGGGGATTATGTGAGATGCTTGGATTTGATCCACTTTACCTTGCCAATGAGGGTAAAGTCCTTATTGTTGTTGCTGCCGGCGATGAAAGAAAAGTGCTGGAGATTATGAAATCGGATATTTTGGGAAAAGATTCTGCAATAATAGGGGAGATAATTAATGACAACAGGAACCTTGTAATTATGAATACTTCGATTGGAGGTAAACGTATCCTTGATATGCATTCAGGAGAGCAGCTTCCGAGAATATGTTAATTTAACATTATGCATGAAACATGATTGGCAGAAGTTCTTTCTGCAATGTTTTTATTTCAGCCAATTCTTGCTAAAAAGAGGTTTCAATATGCCAACAAGAGCTCCTGTCTATTCAAAATTTTTCAAATCCATTACAGTTTAAGCTGTTATTCCATTGAATCGGAATGCCTTTATGGTGTTCTTTATTTTCATTCTAAATTACTAATTATGACATTTGTAAGTTTTTTTTAAAAAGTATTGTTATTAATTTCACAGCACTTTTAAAATGCTATAAATTTTATAATAAACACTATTAAATTACTTAAAATTTAAACTGAAATGTACCAGGTAGGAAATCTTGTTAAGGAATTATCAGAAAAGCATGGTCGGGCTAGGGAGAGTCTTATGCCAATACTTCAAGGTATTGTTGAAAAGCATAATTATCTGACTGACGAAGCTATGGTTGAAGTTGCAAGAGAGCTTGATATCTCAGCAGCTGAAGTATACGGGACAGCTTCATTTTATACTTTTCTTGATACAAAAGTAAGAGGAAAGTATGTGATAAGAGTCTGTAAAACAATAACATGCTCAATGAAAGGTAAGGGTGAAATAATCCAGACAATCGAAGACATGCTTAAAATAAAAGTTGGTGAAACAACTTCAGATAAGATGTTCAGCCTCATTGAGACAAACTGTATTGGATGGTGTCATAAAGCTCCTGCAATACTTATAAATGAGTTGCCTTATACTGAGCTGACTCCTGAAAAGACAGTTGAAATTATTAAAGGTTATATGCAAAAAAAATAATACCAGGAATAAAATGGAAAATAAAGGATTAACAAAGGTAGACCTGATCTTTGAAAAGGTAGATCCACAAGAGGTTCTTACGAAAGCCTTTAAGATGACAAACGATAATATAATTAAGGATATTCTCGATTCAGGGCTTAAAGGAAGGGGAGGGGCTGGATTCCCTACCGGATTAAAATGGAAATATACTGCAGCAGAAAAAGAACCTGACAAATATATAGTGTGTAATGCTGATGAAGGGGAACCCGGAACTTTCAAAGACCGTGAGATACTTGATCAGGTATCGTATAAGGTATATGGGGGAATGGCTATTGCCGGAAAAGCAATAGGCGCTAAAAATGGTATCGTTTATCTCAGGGGAGAATACAGATTCCTGCTTCCAAAGCTGATGAAAGAACTTGAATCGTTTCATAAGCTAATTGATGAAATCGGTTATGATTTTAAAATAAGGTATTGTCTTGGCAGCGGTGCTTATATCTGCGGTGAAGAGAGTGCTCTTTTTGAATCTATCCAGGGCGATCGCGGCGAACCCCGCAACAAACCTCCATATCCGACAAAATCGGGTCTCTTCGGCAAACCTACATCAATTAATAATGTAGAGACATTGGTAACCGCTATGATGATTGTTAAGCATGGTCCTGCTGCATATAATATACTGGGAACAAAAGACTCAAGGGGATCAAAGGTCTTTTCTGTTTCTGGCGATACACCAACCCCTGGAATATTTGAACTTGAACTGGGTATGACAGTCCAGCAGTTCGTTAATGAGTTCGGCGATGGCGATACAAAAGCAGTACAGGTTGGAGGTGCTTCCGGTTTCTGTGTGCCGAGGAAAAAATTCCAGAACACTATTATAGGGTTTGAAGGGGTTCCTACAGGAGGTTCTATGAAACTGTTCAACAGTTCAAGATCAATGTACAATGTACTTCATAATTATCTTGATTTCTTTGCTGAAGAATCGTGCGGTCAGTGTACTCCATGCAGGGTTGGTTGCCAGCAGTTACTCAAAGGAGTTGAAATGGTGAAAAAGGGAGAAATGAAATCTACATACCTGAATGAACTTGTAAAGCTTGCCGAGACAATGAAAGTCGCTTCAAAATGCGGTCTTGGTCAGTCGGTTGGAAATGCTTTCCGCACAATTGTTGAAAACTTCAGGGAGGAGATCATATATTAATTAAATTGAAAAAAAGAAAATTATGATAAATCTGATTATTAATGACCAGCAGGTATCAGTAGATGAGGGAACAACAGTCCTTGCTGCTGCAAAGAAACTAAATATAAATATACCAACTTTATGTAACCATCCTGATTTATGTGTTGCAGGAAATTGTCGGGTTTGTTCTGTCGAGATGAAAGGGGCAAGGACACTTATTGCAGCATGTGCCATGCCTGTTTCAGAAGGTATGGAGATACATACAAACACGCTTAAGGTAAGAAACGCAAGGAAACATATCGTTGAACTGCTTCTCTCCGAACATAGAGCAGATTGTACCAAATGTTACAAGAACCAGAATTGTGAATTGCAGCAATTGGCAAACGAGTTTGCATTTGGCGACCATGTATTCCTTGATCTTACTATTGATAAAAAATATAATATCGACAGATCATCTCCTTCATTTATCAAGGATGATAGTAAATGCATACGCTGTCAGCGATGTGTAAGAACCTGTGCTGAACTTCAATTCGTATCAGCAATTGGTGTTGCCAATAAGGGAGCTCATCAGAAAATTTCTTCTTTCCACGACAGGCCTATGAGCCATGTGGTTTGTACGAACTGCGGGCAATGTGTAAACCGCTGTCCTACCGGTGCTCTTACAGAAAAAACTTACATAGACCAGGTTTGGGATGCTATTTATGATACTGATAAACATGTCGTTGTCCAGACTGCTCCTGCAGTACGAGTTGCCCTTGGTGAAGATCTGGGATATGATCCTGGCGAAAGGGTAACCGGCAAGATGGTGACAGCATTGAGGCAACTTGGATTTGACTCAGTTCTTGACACTGACTTCAGCGCTGACCTTACAATTATGGAAGAGGGTACTGAGCTTCTAACCAGATTGAAAAAAGCGCTTGTTGACGGAGATAAGAACACGGCAATCCCTATGTTCACTTCCTGTTCACCAGGATGGATCAAGTTTATTGAACACAAATACCCTGAGTTTCTGCCGAATCTTTCAACCTGTAAATCTCCACAGCAAATGTTCGGTGCCCTGGCTAAAACATATTATGCACAAAAACGTAAAATAGATCCTTCAAAAATTGTTTCTGTCTCGATAATGCCTTGTACTGCAAAAAAATATGAGGCTGACAGACCTGAAATGAGGTCCAGTGGATTTAAGGACATTGATTTTGTTCTGACAACCAGGGAGTTTGCAGTAATGATAAAACAGGCTGGCATCGACTTCAGAAACCTTGAACCATCAAGTTGTGATTCATTAATGGGAGATTCCACAGGTGCTGCTGTTATCTTTGGAGCTACGGGAGGTGTTATGGAAGCTGCTTTGCGCACTGCCTATGAAATTGTAACAGGACGTGAAGTCCCGTTCAATAATCTGAATATCACCCCGGTAAGAGGTATGGAAGGAGTAAAAGAAGCAACAATAAAGATTGAAGGATGTACTCCTGACTGGAAATTTCTTGAAGGTGCAGAATTAAAGGTGGCAATAGCTCACGGCCTTGTTAATGCAAACAAGATAATGAGGCTCGTCAGAGAAGGAAAAGCACCCTATCACTTTGTTGAGATAATGGCTTGTCCAGGAGGATGTATAGGTGGAGGAGGTCAGCCTATTCCGACAAATATGGAGATCAGACAAAAAAGGATAGATGCTATATATTCTGAAGATGAACACATGGTTCTTCGCAAATCCCATGAGAATCCTGAAGTAATAGCGATCTATAAGGAGTTCCTTGGTAAACCAAATAGCCATGTATCACATGAGCTGTTACACACTCATTACGTGGAACGTGATAAATACTAGATAATAGATAAAAAGAGAAAGCCGGCAAACACCGGCTTTCTTTATTTTGTTTGAATGCAATAGTATTGTTTTATTCATGTATTATTGGATCCGGTTCACCATCAGGATCATTAATTACATATCCACTGGTTTTTGGATTGCCGGCTGTTGCCAGAAGAACTCCGCATGCGTGTGGAGCTGCCATAGAGGTTCCGCTCATCGTGGCATATGCCCCTCCCTTATATGTCGAATAAATACTTACTCCGGGAGCACAATAATCAATCGGAGGATTTCCATAATTTGAAAATGATGCAAAAATGTCGTTTACATCACATGCTGAAATAGTATAAATATTTACACCATTTGCCCTTGCCGGTGTATGATTGTTTGCATCATCACTTTCATTACCTGCTGCAAGTGAAACAAAAATACCTTTTGCACCCATTTCAACAACCTTGAGATCAAGAGGTTCATAAACACTGCCACCAAGACTCATATTTGCAGCATCTCCGGCAACTCCGTTTGCAATAACAAAATCAACACCTGCAATTATAACTGACATTGCGCCTGATCCTCGTTTGTCGAGAACTTTAACCGGTACTACCTTTGCGCCAGCTGCAACACCCACGACACCAATGGTATTGTCTATAGCTGCAACAATCCCTGCACAATGTGTTCCATGACCATTATCATCATTAGGTGTAGTTGTCCTGGTTACAAATGTCTTGCCCGATGCAACATCTACATTGAGGTCGGGATGAGTCAGATCAATTCCTGTATCAATTATCCATGCTTTTTTGGTGCCGGTGTAAGTTGTGCCACCACCTACTCTGGTAATTCCGGGCGGTGTTACTTCTGCCGGTGGAG
>Ga0209575_10000790_pt1 | contig 15748 bp, 10 predicted proteins | sample Medcelwee11metaG_FD_187172 | JGI IMG/M metagenome (GOLD analysis project Ga0209575, IMG submission 187172) | Freshwater pond sediment microbial communities from the University of Edinburgh, under environmental carbon perturbations - Medium... | ecosystem: Environmental > Aquatic > Freshwater >...
GGTTCCGTAAGAACTATCTTAATATAGTGCTTGCCAATCTTCTTGTCACTGCGCTTGTCGGTATCGGGATTGTCTGTCTCTTTATACCTGGTATAATAGTTGCATGCCGCCTGGCATTCACTCCTTACCTGGTCATGGACAAGGATCTTGATCCTATCAGGGCTGCAGAAGAGAGCTGGAGGCTGACACGGGGTCACGGCTGGACCATCTTCTTCATGGGCTTTATCAGCTTCTTCATCTACATTGCCGGGTTCATCTGCTTCTTCGTCGGAGTGCTTGTCTCTGATATGTGGGTCAAAAGCTCATATGCAACCCTCTACCAGTCGGCACTGATTGAAAAAGGAATGTACCAGGTTGCGGAGGCTCCGGTTGCTGAAGCACCAGTCTCATAAGCATATTTATTACTTCACTTACATACTTGAACACGGGCACGGGGCATCACGCCCCGTGTTTGTGTTGGGAGCCTTATACTTTAGTCAGCCTGGCAAACCGCAGCAACAGCTTCTTCGTGCCGGCGCCATCAAATTCTATCACTGCAGTTGTATTTGGAAATTCTCCCTCAACCGATCTGACCTCGCCCTTACCGAACCGTTCATGCGTCACATGGTCACCGGGTGACAGCTCTGTCATCACAGGGGAGGCTGCAGGCCCGGCCGGAGCTCCTGTATTTCTGATCTGCGTTAGTTTCTTTTCTGCGGAGGTGGAGGTAAATGTCTCTTTTTTTTCTCCGATGGTACGACCGTCATAGCCTGCAGCATTTCTGAATGGTCTTCCCCCGCTATGCGGATAGTACAGGTATTCATTTTCTATCTCACCTATGAAACGGCTGGGAGAGCTGCTCTCGAGTGATCCCCACTTGTATCTGTTGAGGGCATAGCTCAGGGTGACACGCCTGCATGCCCTGGTCAGCGCAACATAAAATAGCCGGCGTTCCTCCTCCAGCTCACGCGGATTATAAAGGTTCATGTTTGAAGGAAACAGGTTTTCCTCCAGGCCAACAATATATACATATTTGAACTCGAGACCCTTCGCGGAATGGATCGTCATCATTGCCACCTTGTCCTTATCCTCCGGCTTCTCCATATCCTGATCAGTGAGCAGTGACACTGACTGCAGCCAGGTGGCAATGTCAGCCGGCTCACCGTTATTCACAGCCGCGTCAGTGAACTCCCTGATGCCGTTGAGGAGTTCCTGAATATTCTCTAGCCTGTCTATCTCTTCGGGCACCTGCCCCTGTCTTAGCTCAGTGATGATACCGCTGGCAGCGGCTATCCTGTCAGTCACTTCGTATGCTGTGGAGGTCTCCGCCATGGCCATGACAGGAAGCATAAGGGAGGTGAAGACGGCAAGCTTCGACCGAAGGGCGGGAGTGAGGTAAGTCGAACTGAGCTCAGGGGACGAAATGATGGACCAGATACTTGCATCCAGGTTCCTGGAAAGCTCAGCCAGCCTCTGAATGGTAGTATCGCCAATACCCCTTCTGGGATAGTTAATTATACGTTTAAAAGCTTCCTCATCATCAGGATTTACCACCAGCCTGAGGTATGCAATCAGGTCACGTATCTCCCTGCGTTCATAAAACGACTGCCCGCCGAATACCTTATAGGGTATGTTCCGTTTGCGAAGCATCTCCTCAAAAATGCGCGACTGGGCATTGGTCCGGTACAGGATTGCAAAATCCTTCCAATCGAGCCGCTCACGCATCCGAGTGTCAAGAATGTCAGATGCCGTTACTGTGCCTTCCTCACTGTCAATGGTTGTCTGTACCACCCTGATCTTTTCACCCTCTTCGTTCTTTGAGTAGACGGTCTTCTTTATCTGGCCGATATTCTTTTCAATGACGCTGTTGGCCGCATTGACGATAGTGCGTGTGGAACGGTAGTTCTGCTCAAGCTTGAAGAGATGATAGTCCGGGTAATCATTCTTGAAGTTTAGGATGTTTTCTATGCGTGCACCCCGGAATGAATATATGCTCTGAGCGTCGTCACCCACAACACAAAGATTGCGGTGAAGCTCCGAGAGTTTATGAACGATCACATACTGGGCATAGTTGGTATCCTGGTATTCATCCACAAGGACGTAATCAAACCGGTTACGATATTGTTCAAGCACTGCGGGAAAGTCGCGGAAGAGAATATTGATGTTCATCAGCAGATCATCAAAATCCATTGCATTGGCTTTGAAGCACCTAGCGGCATAATTCCTGTAAATAGTTCCAAGCTCGGGCACCCGCGATGCCTTATCGGACTCGATGAATTGTCCGGTCTCACCGTATTGTTGTGCCGTTATCAGGTTGTTTTTTGCATGTGATATCCTGGCTGCTATTGCCGCAGGCTTATAGACTGAATCATCAAGGTTCATCTCTTTGACGATACTGCGGATCAGGCTGCGGGAATTATCCTGGTCATAGATGGTGAAATTGCTTTTATATCCGAGGTAGTGACCGTCGTATCTCAGAAAGCGTGCGAAGATGGAATGGAATGTACCCATCCACAGGCTGCGGGCCGTTTCGGGACCGACGATCCTGTTGATCCGCTCTTTCATTTCTCCGGCCGCCTTGTTGGTGAACGTCAGTGCGAGGATGCGGTGCGCAGGGGCTCCCTTGCTGAGGAGGTGAGCCACGCGGTAGGTCAGCACCCTTGTCTTACCCGACCCCGCGCCGGCAATAACCATCGCCGGACCCTCAGTATTTGTAACAGCATCCTGCTGTGCTTCATTAAGCTCTTTCAGATAATCGCGAAACATGTAAGAGAAAGCAGATTTTCCAGTTTCAAAGAACGGCATTTTTTTATTAGGTTTGCATATCATTTCCCGTAGTTAATCCGTTTAGTAAGCGTGTCAAGATACCTGGCCTTCATAATCATGCTTTTACCGCTTGCTTTGCAGGCGCAGATCACTGCCCCTGAAAGCCGCACAATGCGTATGACAGATTATCCGGCAACATTGCGGCACGATCCTGTCTTTGTTTTCTGCGCCGCCGATGCCGGTGAAAAGGGTGGACTCACGGCTGCCAGTCCGGGCGGAACGGCACCATTCACTTTTGTATGGACAATGTATGAACAGACAGGAGGAAGCTACTCGATACCGGTGAAGACTGAGACGGGAGTGACTTCCGCTGCCGGCGGTCTCTCCGAGGGAGGTTACAGAGTCAGTATATCAGACGGAGGAGGTTACAGTACTGATCTGTATGCCTGGGTAAACATAGACAAACCTGTGGCAAATGCATCCCTGCTGAACTTCACATGTGACTACGTCGCTCTGGATGGCACTGCTGCACCTGATCATTTCAACTATTATGACCCGTCTACTGGTGCTTCCAGAAGGCTGCCCAACGGAGTTGCTTTCCTGTGGTCTTCAACGCCTGAATCGTTAATTCCGTTTCCTGATGTCAGGATTGATCCTCTGATAACTTCACCGCCCCTGGTTGATGTTCAGTATATGCTCCAGGTAACCGACAGCTTCGGATGCTCTGCCTCGTCATCGTTTCCCTACACGTCAATACATGTGAAGGCCGAATTCACGGCTGAACCCACTGAGGGTGAAGCGCCCCTTGAAGTAACATTCACTGACAAATCCGTAAGAGGTTTTAAGTATACATGGAAATTCGGTGATGATTCGATCTCAGTCCTGCCTGATCCCGGAACACATACTTATTATATACCCGGTACATATTACGCTGTACTTACAATTGAAAGCGAGCTTACCTGCAGTGATGCAGACAGTGTAGCTATAAAGGTTGAGCCTTCAACCCTGCAGATGCCTAACGTTTTCACTCCCAATGATGACGGTATCAACGATTTCTTCGTTCCTGAGAAAAAATCATTAAAGTTCGTCAATCTGCAGGTCTTCTCGAAGGGTGGACACAGAGTATATAATTATGAAGGTAACGGCGGGGATATTCAAACCTGGGAGGGGTGGAACGGCAAAATAAACAATTCGGAGCGCTATGCTGAGCCCGGAGCCTATTTTTATGTGTTAAGGGCTGTGGGTTATGACGAAAAATCATACAAAGGGAAGGAGTACCGGGGAGCTCTCTATCTCTATCGTTGAGAAAGTAACAATCTCCAATCTCCAGTCTCCAGTCCTCAGTCTCAAGTCTCCAGTCTCCAGTCCTCAGCCTACAATCCTTAAATCGCAAATCGCAAATCCTCATTCCTTTTACCGACTGCCTTCTGCTGACTACCTGCCCTCCCGCTGCGCGGGACTGCGTCGCTTTGCTCTTTGCCTGCCCCATGATCAATTCGCTGTTCACCGGCATTTTATGGTGTCCGGAGGGATTATTATAAATAATCAGCGAAAAAAACTTGCAAAACTCCCAAAGTTTTCTGATTTTTGCACCGTCTATTAAAAAAGCATGAGTCAGTCAGAAGAATATGATGCCAGAATTATTGACGGTGCAGCCGAGTTGTTCCGTACGTATGGCATTAAGGCTGTAACCATGGATATGATTGCGGAGCATCTGGGTATTTCCAAGCGTACGATTTATGAACGTTTCGGCGATAAGGACGAGATGCTTTTTGCAGTTATGAATTCCATGATAATAAAACAGAGAGAACGGATCGACAGTATAATTGAATCATCTCCGGATATAATTTCTGCAATTTTCACGCTTCTCAATCTGGGAGTTGGCCATGCTGCCTCCATGAACCCGATGATCGGCTCTGACCTGCGGAAATATCACAGCAAAGTTCTTATGCGCATAAAAGAGAAATGCGATAATCCTGATTATGAGGGAGCCCGAAAGATCATACTTAAAGGCAAGGAACAGGGGCTTTTCAGAAAAGACATCGATGATGGGATTGTAAGCAGGTTTTTTACCGAGTTAAAAACTGTAATAGGAGACAGCAAGGTTTTCCCGACAGATGAGTTTCTTCACAGGGACCTGATAAAAAATGTAATTGTGAACTATCTGCGGGGCATTGCCACCGCTGAGGGCATTAAGCTTATTGAAAAAGTGGAATCTGAATTTGAAAATTAGAAGTTAACAGTAAAAAATGGCTATATGAAAAGAAGATTTATTGCTTTTGTCATTCCGTTCTTTCTTGCCGCAGGTCAGGGTCTGTTCGCACAGGAAGCACCTGCTTCCCTCTCCCTGACCGTTGATCAGGCTGTGGAATACGCACTTGATAAGAACAGAAACGTTGCCTCGGCAAGGTACGATCTGCTGGCCTCAGAAAAAGGTGTATGGGAGGCGATTGCTGCCGGATTACCAAGTATCGACGGAAGCGCCTCTTTTAATAACAATCTTGCCGTTATGACCAGGATCGTTACCATTGGAGGAGTACAAACACCACTTCAGTTCGGTTCTACATTTGATGATGCGATAGGCGCATCGGCATCGATGCTTCTTTTCAATGCACCATGGATGGTTGGCATTCAGACTGCCAGGCTTGCCTCAACTCTCGCAACTCAGGGTTTGACTCAGACCAGGATCGAGACAAAGGAAAATGTTGTGAATGTATATTACCTGATACTTACCCTCAAGGAGACTCTTAAGGGCTGGGACCAGAACCTGCAGAACCTTAATGAGATCCTGACGTCCACAAAAGCAATGTACAGTGTAGGTATGGCTGAAGCGACCGATGTCGACCAGATGCAGTCGAGCGTTACTATGCTGGAGAACACGAAGTCTTCAATGGAAAGGTCCCTTGAAGTGAATTACAATATGCTCAGATTTTTGCTTGGGGTAGACAGGGGAACTGAAATTATTCTCACTGATACTCTTGATGAAATTATAGCAGGCATTAATGTCGATGCTCTTGTTGCTGAAGAATTCAGTATTGAGAACAATATTAACTATCAGCTGATTGAGAGCCAGGTCAGAATGTCAGAACTGTCACTGAAAGGTGCAAAGGCAACCGTATTGCCAACACTTGCAGGTAATATTTATTATACCCGCACCGGGATGGGGGACCAGCTGACGCACATGCAGTACTTCCCTTATTCCGCTGCCGGCCTGTCGCTTCAGATCCCTATCTTCGGATCAGGTTCCAGGTACATGAAAATACAGAAAGCCCGGATAAACCTTGAGAAAGCCCAAAACACGAAGTCAATGATGTCTGAACAGCTCCTGATGCAGGAGAAGCAGCTGAGGTACAACCTGCTCAACGCCAATGATCAATTCATGAGCCAGAGAGACAACATTGAAATTGCCGGCAGGGTAATGAAGAGTTTTCAGAATAAATACAACCAGGGTATGGCATCCAGCCTTGAACTTACCCAGGCGAACAATAATTATCTGACGGCCCAGAACAATTTTATCTCTGCCCTGATGAACCTCCTTCAGACAAAGGTGGCCTTTGACAAGCTTATGAATAAACTATAATAACTGAAATATTTAAAACTAATCCGCATACAATGAATCGCAACATCCTATCATTAATCATTGCCGGCAGCATTCTGCTGACATCCTGCGGGCAGAAGGGCAAACCTGCCGGCAGCAAGGCATCAGACACAACTACCGTTGCAGCAACAGCCATGCCTGTAAGGGTCACGCCGGTAGCAAAGACAAAGATATCACGCACCGTTGACTATACTGCAACTATCCAGGCTTATGAGGAGGTCAATATGGCTCCATCGACACCCGGACGTGTAGATAAAATATATGTTGAGGTAGGCGACAGGGTAAAGAGAGGCCAGAGACTCTTCCTGATGGACCGCACCCAGTATTATGCCAGCAAGATCCAGCTGGCCAACCTTGAAAAAGACCTTGCCAGGATGGACACACTTATGAAAGTAGGAAGCATAAAGGCACAGACCTACGATCAGACCAAGGCACAATATGAGGTCACTAAAACGAATGTCGACTTTATGGAGGCCAACACCCTCCTGGAAGCTCCTTTCAGCGGCATTATCACAGGCAGATATCTTGAAGACGGCGAGCTTTACTCCGGAGCTCCGGGAATGTCAGGCAAGGCTGCAGTGGTGACGCTTATGCAGATCAGTCCTGTGAAGGTCACCGTAAGCATATCAGAGCAATATTTTCCACAGGTTAAAAATGGCATGAAAACAAGGGTCATCGCTGATGTCTATCCGGACAGGGAGTTTGAAGGAAAAATCTTCAGGGTTCATCCCACAATTAATCCCATGTCAAGAACATTCGATACTGAAATCTCGATTCCAAACGGTAATGAGCTGCTGCGCCCCGGCATGTTTGCAAGGGTGGCTATTGACATGGGTGAGGAAGAGACCATCGTGGTGCCGGCCAACTCAGTGCTGATGCAGGAAGGTACAAATGAAAGGTACATTTTTGTTGTTGAAAACGGTATGGCATCGAGGAGGACAGTCAAGCTGGGTCAGAGATTTGATGACAGGTTCGAGATTTCCGGCGGTGACCTGAAGGAGGAGGAAAGTCTCGTCGTCGACGGTCAGGCACGCCTTTCCAACGGCCAGAAAGTGGATATTGTAAACTAATGACTAACAAGAGATAAGTAAAATTATGAGTATTTACGCGAGTGCAGTAAAGAAGCCCGTAACCACTATTCTGATCTTCGTTATTACGATGGTCATCGGGCTTTACTCCCTGACGCAGCTGCCGATCGACCTATACCCTGAGATCGAGCTACCGTTCCTCTCGGTCTACACGAGCTACCCCGGGGCAAGTGCGGCAGATATCGAAACGAATATTACCCGTCCGCTGGAGAATTCCCTTAATTCCGTGAATGGCCTGAAGGAGATGACCTCCAGATCGAGCGACAATGTGTCGGTCATTTTCATGGAGTTTGAATACGAAACAAATCTTGACGAGGCATCTAACGATGTAAGGAGCGCCCTTTCCTTCATACAGAGCTTCCTTCCGGAAGATGCCGAGGATCCGACGATCTTCAAGTTCAACTCAAGCATGATGCCGATTATCTTCTACGCCATCACCGCAGAAGAGAGTTACAAAGGACTTGAAAAGATCCTCGATGAAAAGATTGTAAACCCCCTTAACCGCATTGATGGGGTAGGAAATGTGGGACTGTCAGGTGTGCCGGGCAGGGAGATCTATGTTGAGGTTGACCCCAGGCGCATGGAAGCTTACAACCTGACCATCGAACAGATCGGCAACGTGCTCAGGGCAGAGAACCTGAACATGCCGGCCGGATACATGGAGATGGGCAGGACCGATTACCCGATAAGGATACAGGGTGAGTTCGCCGAGAGTGATATGATTGCAAACATCGTGGTAGGAAACTACAATGGCAATAATATTTATCTCAGGGATGTCGCATCGGTGAATGACACCATCAGGGAAACGAAGCTCATTTCAAAGATTGACGGTAAACGGGGCATGACATTGTTTGTTCAGAAGATGTCTGGCGCAAACTCCGTCCAGATCTGCCATGATGTTGACCGTGAGATTACCAGGCTTAAGAAGGATCTGCCCCCGGATATCAGGATTGAGAAAATAATGGACACCTCGGAATTCATCCAGGGCTCTATTAACAACCTTACTGAGACCCTGATGTGGGCAGCCATCTTCGTTGTGCTTGTTGTGTTCTTCTTCCTCGGAAGGTGGCGCGCCACACTGATCATAATCCTGACAATTCCGATCTCCCTGCTGGTAGCCTTTGTGTATATATTCCTGACCGGCAGTTCCATTAACATCATCTCGCTTTCGTCGCTTTCCATTGCTATAGGTATGGTGGTTGACGATGCCATAGTGGTGCTTGAGAACATTTCCAAGCATATTGAGAGGGGAAGCCGTCCGCGTGAAGCAGCCATCTATGCCACGAACGAGGTCTGGCTGGCCGTCATCGTGACCACACTAACGGTTGTTGCAGTATTCCTGCCTCTGACGTTTGTCAAGGGTCTGACCGGGGTGCTATTCTCACAGCTTGGGTGGATAGTTTCCATAACCATTATCATGTCAACACTGGCGGCCATCACCCTTACGCCGACCCTCAGCGCACTGTTGCTAAGGGTCAGGCCGGTGAAGAAGGATGCGCCATTCTGGACCTGGGACGGTTCTATACGCAAGTTCCTGGAATGGATGGACGGCTTCTACGTCAGGACACTTTCATGGGTCCTTTATCACAAGAAGGTCGTGATAAGCGCTGCCATTCTGATTTTTGCTGCCTCGATGTTCCTGTTCAAATTCATCGGAACCGAGTTCATGCCTGCCGCCGATGAGTCACGCCTCTCGGCAACAGTTGAACTTCAGACCGGAACAAGGGTTGATGTGACTGAAAAGGTCGCAAGCAGGATCGACTCAATTGTCAAGGAACAGATCCCCGAGGTTACTCTTATCTCAATGTCGGCGGGTACTGATGACAGCGGAGGATTCTCCGCACTGTTCAGTCAGGGTGGAACTCACGTTATAACTTATACCTTCAGGTTGCTTGGTGTAGGTGAGAGGTCAAGGTCATCAGAGGAAATTGCTGAGTTGATCCGGCGTATCATTGCTCCGCTGCCTGAGGTGATAAACTATTCTGTTTCTGCCGACGGAGGTATGAACATGATGGGTGGCGGCAACACCATTGACATTGAGATCTACGGGTATGATATCACCCAGACCAACCTTCTCGCAGAACAGTTGGCCGAAAAGGTAAAAAAGATACAGGGAGCTACAAACGTCGATATCAGCCGCGACAAATCGAAGCCGGAGCTGCAGATCATCCTCGACCATGACAGGCTCCTCAGGTACGGCCTGTCAACAGCGCAGGTTTCGTTAATGATAAAGAACAGGGTGGACGGGCTCACCGCAACACGCCTCCGCCAGTTCGGTGATGAATATGATGTAATTGTCAGGTATAAGGAATCTGCCCGCAACTCCATAACCGAACTGCAGAATTTAGGCGTCACGACTCCTTCGGGTCAGACAATAAGGCTGGGAGAGATTGCCACGGTCAAGGAATACTGGTCGCCTCCGAATATTGAAAGGAAACGCAAGGAGCGCATTGTGACCGTATCCGTCACACCTTACAAGAGGGCTCTTAACCTGATTGTTGCTGATATTCAAAAGGAGCTGGACGGTATGCAAATACCTCCCGGAGTGATGGTGGAAATATCAGGTGCATTCCAGGATATGACCGAATCATTCAAGGATATCGGGCTTCTCATGGTCATCTCGCTGATACTTGTCTATCTGGTAATGGCATCACAGTTTGAATCTCTCAAGATGCCCGTCATTATCATGCTTTCCATTCCGTTCGCGTTCTCAGGGGTGGCAATAGCACTCTTCCTTACCGGCACCAGCCTCAGCCTTATTGCTGCTATCGGAGCAATAATGCTTATAGGCATCGTGGTCAAAAATGCCATTGTGCTGGTCGACTTTATCAACCTCACCCGAGACAGGGGGGTGGAGCTCCACCAGGCCGTGCTGGTGTCGGGCCGTTCAAGGCTGAGGCCCGTGCTCATGACCTCGATGACCACCATACTGGCAATGCTCCCCCTGGCTATTAACCCGGGCGAGGGTTCAGAGCTGTGGCAGCCGATGGGTATTGCAGTGATAGGCGGACTTGTCTTCTCAACCATCGTGACAATGGTGCTCGTGCCGGTTGGCTATGTGCTCATAGCACGTCATGGTGAGAGGGACAAGAAACACAAGGTGGCTTTCAGGGATATGAAATTCCTGGATGACATACAGGAAAAATCAGTAAAAGAATGACTATGAAGGCAGTAATGATAATATACAACCTGGCCCTGACAGAAAAGGTAGAGTACACACTCGAACATTTCGGCATCAGGGGATATACTCAATGGGATAATGTTGAAGGGGCAGGGTCAGTGACCGGCGTTCCTCACCTTGGCACTCACACCTGGCCTGAGATAAACGGCGTGACACTGACCTTTATCGATGATGATAAGGTACCGCAGCTCCTGGAGGCGGTGAAGCATATCGATGCAATAAACAAGGATGTAGGTATCAGGGCCTTCGTCTGGGGGGTGGAGCAGGCAGTCTGACCTGTTTCAGGTATCCTTTAGTTACTCTTTGCAGCGACGTCCTGGCAGGGCGTCGCTGCTGTTTTATATCATTATATGAATTCATCAAAAATGATATATTTGGATGCCACCAATAATCCCTGGTATGAAGAAGCAAAACTGGTACAAGCTTATTTATCAATTCGCCATTATAGGCATCCTGGTATTCATGGGCTTCCGCCTGCTGTTTGATAAAGCTTATGCCCCGGATTTCGAAGCATATTGCCCGTTCGGGGGACTGCAGGCCCTGGGAAGCTACCTAACCATGGATTCTCTCTCATGCGCGATGACAAGCACTCAGATCATGATGGGAGTGGCGCTGTTCATTGGTATTGTTTTTTTCTCGAGACTTTTCTGCGGTTATATCTGCCCGCTCGGAACAATAAGCGAATGGATCGGGAAACTGGGCGACAGGATGAAAGTCAGGATCACCCTCAAAGGTTTTGCTGATTATGCACTTCGTTTTCTGAAATACGCTCTTCTCTTCATAACATTTTATTTTACACTCAAGACCAGTGAGCTTTTCTGCAAGAAGTTCGATCCTTATTATGCTGCCGCCTCAGGTTTCAATACCGATGTGGTTCTGCTCTGGGCACTGATAGCCATAGGAGCCCTTGTTATCGGGTCGCTGTTCATCAGGTTATTCTGGTGCCGTTACCTGTGCCCCCTTGGCGCACTCTCAATAATATTTAAATTCACGTGGTGGTTTGCCGGTGTGCTTGGCATTTATGTAATCCTGCTACTTGCCGGACTGAAGATACCGTATACATATCCTCTCCTTATCATTTGCGCCGGAGGCTATATCCTGGAGGTGGCGCGCATGACCCTCGTGAGACCTTCGCTGGTACATATCACACGGAATACTGATACTTGCACTGACTGCGGCCTCTGTTCTGAGAAATGCCCCCAGGGAATTGATGTTGCACATATGAAGAAAGTGACCCACACAGACTGCACCCTGTGCGGCGACTGCCTGTATGAATGTCCTGAAAAAGATACACTGCAGATCAATAAACGCAACATGAAATGGCTCCCGGCTTTAGTCCTCGGTGCTCTTATAATACTTGGGGTCACTGCTGGGACATTGTTCGAACTGCCTACAATAAACCAGAAGTGGGGAACGCCTGAGCAGATTGAAAGCGCAGGTGTCTTTGAGATGAGCGGACTGAAGAACATAAAATGCTTCGGCAGTTCAACCGCCTTTGCCAACCAGATGAGGCAGGTTGAGGGGGTTTACGGCGTGTCAACATACGTGGCAAGCCATACCGTACATATACTTTATGATACTGCCCGGTATGACGACGTGAAACTGCAGCAGCTACTCTTCGTTCCTGTTAAGAAGGTCATTGAACCGGTGGCCGAAGGAGTGAATGAACTGGTGTACTATTCTCTTACAATTGATAAATTTTTTGATCCGCTGGATGCAATTTACCTGCAGCACCTCCTTGACCAGAAAACGGATGCATGTGGTTATCAGAGCGATTTTGCCTGCCCGGTGGTTGTGCGCATATATTTCCCTGCTGGCAGTGAACCCGACAGGGAGACACTTACGCGCGTTATAGAATCGAAGAAGCTCAGCTTCACGTCGGCCGGCAATGAATTCAATGTGAAACTTCCCTACAGGGTAGTCACATTTGAGGAACCGGCAGTGAAGATTTCGAAGCAGGAGTACGCCAGGCAGATGTTCACACCCACCTCTTCGATGTTTAACGGTTTTTCAGATTATGCTCCCGGTGCTGTGAGCGGTTATGTCCTTCCCGTAGGATCAAATGCCGAATTTAAGACCAGGTACAGCTACCTCATCAGTCATCTTTCGAATGACAGGGGCGTGGTAGGTTTTGAGACGTCGCTGGGCGATAATGACGAGGAGGTAGCGACGGTGTGGTATGTTGATTCGCTGACTACCCCGGAGAATATTTTTGGCTACCTGAATACTGACACTCTCCTGTTCCATTATTCCGACGGCAGCACGGGCAAGGTGGCAAATCCCTTCCGCTTCCCGGAGCCTGGGGTAGTAAAAAAGTAAAGACAGGCCTCTGACCTGTCTCTACGGTGTTTGTATATGTAAGGGGTTTTGTGGTCCTGCTATTCTTCCTCTTCTTCTCCGGCGTATGCCTTGATGACGGCTTCCTGAACCTCACCCGGCACCTGGGTGTACTCGGCAAACTTCATCGAATACATTGCACGGCCTCCCGTGAGGGAACTTAACGCGGTGGAATACCTGTTCATCTCGGCAAGGGGAACCTTGGCCTTGATGATCTCGAAGCCCTTTTCACTTGCCATGCCAAGCACCAGGCCGCGACGGCCCTGAAGGTCGCTGATGACATCACCCATGCGGTCACCGGGAACCATGATCTCAACATCATAGACCGGCTCAAGGATCTTCGGGGTGGCGTTCTTAAGGCAGTGGCTGAAAGCATTTCGCCCTGCCAGACGGAATGATATTTCATTGGAGTCAACCGGGTGCATCTTGCCGTCATAAACATAGACCCTGATGTCACGGGCATAAGAGCCGGTGAGCGGACCAACCTCCATTTTTTCCATGATGCCTTTCAGTATGGCCGGCATGAAACGGGCGTCAATAGATCCACCAACGATGCAGTTCATGTAAATGAGCTTACCACCCCAGGGAAGGTCGATCTCCTGCTTGTCACGGTTTGCCAGCTTGATCTCCTTGCCTGCAATCTTCATCATCGACTTGGCCTCAGAACCTTCTTCATAGGGCTCAATGATCATGTGAACCTCACCGAACTGCCCTGCACCGCCCGACTGCTTCTTGTGCCTGTAGTCAGCCACTGCGGACTTGGTGATGGTCTCACGGTAGGGTATCTTGGGTGCAATGTACTGTGTCTCAATCTTGTATAAATTATCAAGATGCCACTTCAGGATATTGAGATGATATTCACCCTGACCGTGGATAATGATCTGTTTCAGTTCCTTGGAGTACTCCACAATAATTGTGGGATCTTCCTGGTGCATACGATTGAGTGCCTCACCCATCTTCTCCTCATCGCTCTCACTTACGGGCTTGATGGCAGTGCGGTACTTCGGTGCGGGGAACATCATAGGCTCAAAGGTCCAGTCGTTGCCCGGTGCATTCAGCGTATGGTTGGTCTTTGTGTTCTTAAGCTTGACGAAGCCGCCGATGTCACCTGCCTGTATCTCGGGGACACGCGTGCGGTTCTTTCCTGCACAGATAAAGATCTGCGAGAGACGTTCCTTGGTTCCATTGCTTGTGTTGATGACATCAAGGTTCTCGGTGATCTTGCCTGACATTACCCTGAAGTAGTTGACCTCGCCTATGTGCTCCTCAACGGTTGTCTTGAAGACGAAAACCGATGCCGGACCGGTGACAGAGCATTTAACCTCGGCGCCCTTCGAGTTTTTCGGGGCAGGCAGCTCAGAAGGCGACGGTGCTGCAAAGGCTATAAAGTCAAGAAGCCTGTCAACGCCTATGTTGCCTTTTGACGACACGCAGAAAACCGGGAAAATGCCTCTCTTCAGCAATCCGGCACGCATACCTTTATTGATCTCCTCTTCTGTCAGCTTATCATTTGCAAAAAAGAGTTCCATCAGTGATTCATCGCTCTCTGCAACCTTTTCTGTCAGGGTTGCATGCAGCTCTTCAGCCCTGTCCTTATGGTCAGAAGGTATGTCAAGTATCTCGGCTTTGCCGCCGTCCTTACCGTAACGCAGCATCTTCATGCTGATGACATCAACTATCGTGTTGAAGCCGAGGCCCTCATTGACCGGGAACTGTGCCAGGGTGACATTGTTGCCGAAACGGTCATGAAGCATCTCCATCGATTTCTCAAAGTTGGCCTTCTCATGGTCAAGACCGTTTACTGCGAAGATGAGCGGTTTGTGGAATTTGTCGGCATGCCTGTAATGGATCTCGGTGCCTACCTCCACGCCATTCTGGACATTTATGGAAAGCAAAACAGTATCAGCAGCATACATCGAAGAGATAACACCGCCCGAAAAGTCATCCAGCCCCGGGGTATCAATAATATTTATTTTTTTATCCTTGACCTCGGTGTAAAGAACTGCGGAGAAGATCGAGTTACGGTTTTCCTGTTCTATCGGCTTGTAGTCGGATACAGTGTTTTTTGCTTCTACGGTACCCCTTCTCTCGATGACACCACCATTGAAAAGCATTGCTTCTGCGAGGGTTGTCTTACCTGAGCCTGAGTTCCCCAGCAGGGCAATGTTTCGGATGTGGTCTGTTGAGTATGTCTTCATCTGCGGCTTGTTATTATATTATATATGTATATTCGTCTCGATGGGAGCGCAAAAATAACAATTTTCCAAAAGAGTACATAAAAGTTGCCTTTGTTTGAAAAATATTTATTTACTTTGCAGCGGTTTTTTGAAAAACAGGAGTACCGGTCTCTCTTTCCAAACGTAAGTTTACAAAAGAGATCCAGAAGAGAGGTCGGGAAGAAAATCCTGTAATTAACTTACAAACCATAAGTTACATCTTCAGAAAACTTTGCCCTGTGGCACTGTGGCGGCTTGTTGCCTCTGCAATGATTGGGGTAGTTTACGTGAAATTCAGGCAGTGCATTACTGCATTTTGAGAGATATAATTTAATTATTGCAGATCAAACTTTAAAAGGAAATTAATTAAAAAAGAATTATGCCAACAATTCAGCAGTTAGTTAGAAAAGGCCGCAAGAAGCTGGTTGACAAGAGCAAAGCACCTGCCCTTGATTCATGCCCGCAGCGCAGGGGAGTATGTGTCCGTGTATATACTACCACGCCAAAGAAACCTAACTCAGCCATGAGAAAAGTTGCCAGGGTAAGGCTTACGAACCAGAAAGAGGTCAACGCCTATATTCCG
>Ga0209575_10000792_pt1 | contig 15741 bp, 11 predicted proteins | sample Medcelwee11metaG_FD_187172 | JGI IMG/M metagenome (GOLD analysis project Ga0209575, IMG submission 187172) | Freshwater pond sediment microbial communities from the University of Edinburgh, under environmental carbon perturbations - Medium... | ecosystem: Environmental > Aquatic > Freshwater >...
ATGCTGCCATGCCTCGGGGCGCTTTTTCTTCTGTATATTTCTTCACTGCAGAAATGTCAATACCTCCTGCACATCCCACGCAAAGCTCATGTTCGTCTTCAGAATCAAGATTCATAAGGATATCACCTTTAAGAAGCCCTTTTTTCAATCCGAATACGCCTGTCATCCCGGTTTCCTCGTCGATTGTAAAAAGCGCTTCAACCGGACCATGTTGGAGGTCTTTTGATGCCAGAACAGCAAGAGTTGCAGCAACACCGATGCCATTATCTGATCCAAGTGTTGTACCATCGGCTTTAACCCAATCACCATCTATAATTGTTTTTATAGGATCTTTTTCAAAATCGTGTTTTTTATCGTTGTTCTTCTGTGGAACCATGTCGAGATGGGTTTGCAGAATTACTCCTTTGCGTTTTTCAAATCCTTTTGTTGCAGGTTTTCTGATAATTACATTCCCGACTTTATCAACAGTAGTTTCAAGCTTGTGGTCGTTGCCGAATTTTACAACAAATTCTACAATTTTCTTCTCCTTTTTTGAAGGATGAGGTATCTGGGTTATCTCGTGGAAGAAATTCCAGACTGCTTTCGGTTCAAGTTTACGTATGTCGCTCATATCCTGTTTGCTTTTATTAAACATAGTTAATTTATAAAATTAGCACAATTTTCAATTAAAAAAAATGATTATTCACATAAACACACTGTAAATAAGATCAGTTATTTGCGAGCGTTTATTGAAATTGTAACAAAAACTTAACAGCCATATCATTTTGAAATTTGTCAGGCATTAATTACTTTTGTCACTCCAGTTAAGAAAAGTACCCGTATACAATCACAAAGAAATGAATAACTTATCATTTCATCTTAAGAATCCAAAACATATTCAGGACGATATTTAAAATAACCATTACGATGACATTTTTATACATTATTATTGCATTGGTTTTAATTTTTGATTTTATAAACGGATTTCATGATTCTGCCAATTCGATAGCCACTGTTGTATCAACAAAAGTTCTCTCACCTTTTGCAGCTGTTTCTATGGCTGCTTTTTTTAATTTCATTGCATTTCTGATTTTCCCTTTAAGTGTTGCACACACGATGGGAAAAGGCGTTATAGAGTCAGAAGCTATAAGCATGAATGTAGTCGGAGCTGCGCTGGTTGCTGCAATATCATGGAACCTGATTACCTGGTGGTGGGGATTGCCTTCCAGTTCATCACATACTCTTGTTGGTGGCCTGATAGGTGCAACAGTTGTGAGTTCCGGATTCGGATCAGTCATTTCAGCTGGAGTCTGGAAAATAGTTGCTTTTATTTTCATTGCTCCTGCTTTAGGGATGATCTTCTCATACATTTTATCCACGATAATAATGTGGTTATTCCGTAAAATACCTCCCTTCACAGTCGATAAATGGTTCCGGCGTTTGCAAATCGCGTCGGCTAGTGCTTTCAGTCTTGGTCATGGAGGTAATGACGCTCAAAAATCTATGGGAATTATCTGGATTGCACTGATTGCGCAAGGAGTTATCTCTAAAGATTCCGAGATCCCAACATGGGTTGTCCTTTCATGCCAGGCAGCTATAGCACTTGGAACTATGTTTGGCGGATGGAGGATTGTGAAGACAATGGGACAGAGAATAACAAAAATCAAGCCTTTTGAAGGATTTTGTGCTGAAACTGCAGGTTCTCTGACTATTTTCGCTGCAACACACTGGGGAATTCCTGTCAGTACAACACACACGATTACAGGCGCTATTATGGGAGTCGGTGCACGTAAGGGTTTGTCTGCAGTAAAGTGGGGCGTAACAACCAAAATCTTCTGGGCATGGATATTTACAATACCGGTATCAGGATTGATTGGGGGAGCAATGTACCTGTTCTTTAACTGGGTAAACTGAAGTTACTTTTAAATGCTAATACTAAAATACTGACAATATGAATATAGATAAATTTCTCAAGTTTTTTGTACCAAAAGATCACTCTTTTTATCCTCTCTTTGAAGCAGATGCAAAAAACCTCGTAAGAGCTTCCGAGTTGCTTAAGGAACTCATGTCAAGCACTGAAATTGAAGATCACGAAAGGATAAATAAGGAGATTAAAGATGTCGAGCATATCGGCGATGAGATAACTGATAAGACTTATCAGCAACTTAACAAATCTTTTATTACGCCATTCGACAGGGAAGATATTCATGAGCTTACGGCACATATTGATGATGTTGTTGATTCAATCAACGGTATAAGCCGGAGAATATGCCTCTATAAACCTAAAAAGCTGATGCCGGTCTACAAGGAGATGGCTGAATCTATCTATGAGGCAGCAAAGGAAATAGAATTATGTATCCATTGCCTCAATGATGCAGCTGCAAATAAGGATGAGATTACAAGAGCCTGCGATAAGGTAAAGGAAATCGAACACAAAGCTGATGATTACTATTACTTTGCAATCGCGGAACTCTTTGAAAAAGAGAAAGATCCTGCAGAACTGATGAAGAATAATAAGATCCTTGAGATACTTGAAAGAACCGTTGATGAGGAGGAGGATGTCACTGATACTATTAAATCCATCCTGATAAAAATGGCATAGATTGGTGGCACCGGACGAACGGAGAACAATAAACGCACACTATTTTAGTCACTTTTTATCATTGTAAGCACCATCTTAAATTTTTCTACAGCCTTGACTGCATGTGAGATATTTGCCGGCATTATTATTGTCTCACCTGCCTCAAGAATATAGGGCTTCCCTCCGATTGTAATTTCAGCTTTTCCATCAACCACACTGATTATTGCATCATAAGGAGCAGTATGCTCGGTTAATGCTTCTCCCCTGGCAAAAGAGAAGAGTGAGATGTTCGCAGTCTCCTTTTTCAGAACTGTTTTACTTACAATTCCTCCGTCAGAATACTCAATTGAATTATTAAAACTGAAGACCTTTGCTTTTTCGAATTCATTGGGCTGCATATACTGAATGTGTTAATTTATTAACAGAACAACAAAATTCCCAAGGAAAAGTTCCGGCAAAACAAAAAAAAAGAGACGTTGTATCCAACGTCTCTCTGCAATTCTCGACAAATAGAATATTATTTCCTGATATTTGGTAACTCAAGTCCATAACCTTTCTTCTTATCTTCTGCTTTGAGAAGGAATGCAAACAGAAGGGCTAGTAATCCCAGTCCGGTAAAAATCATCATCGGCCTTGTATAGTTATAAAATGAGAATACGTTATTGAATTTCGATACAGTTTTGCCATTGGTATCAACAAATTTTTCAATAGGCTCATTTTCATTATAATAATACTGCGTAACCTTTAATTCCTGTTTCTTAACAGCTTTTTTAAGGGATTTTGTAGTGATAAATGAAGAGCTGATAGTGTCACTGGCAGAAGTAACAACTGCGCTAATCGTTCCATCGCCTGACTTTATAAACTGTGCGATTTTCTGATCAATGTTCTTCCTGCTGATCAATCCTACTTCATTAATAGTGTAATTCTTTTGATTATCAGTAACAACCTGTGCGATCTGTGATCCCTGTGTTGTAATAAAACCGGTTCCGGCAACTGCGAAATAACCAATGAAACAATATTTATTCAGAACCCAGCCAATTAAAGCAGGCACTCCCATCAATCCCCAGTTCTGAACCCAAAAGACAAGTGAGTATGCAGTCCCCAGCTGTTTTTCAGGTATGATTTTCGGAACAGAAGGCCACATAGCTGAAGGTACAAGTGAAAATCCGATCCCAAGTACCAGTATAAGCATAATTGCAATTATCCAATGATTCAGAAAAGGAATAGTAAATATCATATGAACAATAATAAGGAGGATAGCACCAAGTATCATGATGGATGCTCCTTTACCTTTCCTGTCGTACATATTTCCAAATAAGGGTGTTAGCAGAATTGTCCCGAAAGGAAGCATTGCAGGAATTATTCCGGCCCAGTCTTCATTAATGTGAAATTTCTGAACCATCAGGTCTGTGGCATATTTCAGGAAAGGAAATACAGCTGAATAAAAAAGAACGCAAAGAATTGCTATGTACCACCAGCCTTTATTTGTAATGATTTTCAGGATATCCCTGATGCGGAAGGCCTCTTCATCATCAACAGCATTGGTTGCCTTATCGTATGCGGCCTGGGATGCATCGAGTTTCTTATCCATGAAAGTATAAATAAAGAAAGAAATCAGACCGATACACAACATTATAAGACAAACTAATATAGGAGCCGAAACATTATTGAATCCTTTTGCAATCGGAACAGAAGTTGACAGAGCAAGCGCTGTACCCATTCTTGCAGTTGCCATCTCAAGACCCATGGCTAATGCCATCTCTTTTCCCTTGAACCATTTAACAATAATTTTTGAAACCGTAATACCTGCGATTTCGACACCAACCCCAAAAATTGCAAAACCCAGTGCTGCAAGAAATACCTGCGCTTTAGTATCGAACCAAAGAATATGCCAGATCTGTCCATCGAGAGAGTGAGTTGATACTGCAAAATATTTAAGGAAAGTCCCTGCTACCATAATAGAAGCAGCCATCAGGCCTGTAAACCTGACACCCATCTTGTCGAGGATTATTCCTCCTATGATCAGCATTAAAAGGAAGACATTGAACCAGCCATAGGCACTTGTAAAAAATCCGAACTCAGAACTATTCCAGTTCAGCTGTCCTTCCAGCAAACCTTTTAGCGGAGCCATTACATCGGTCAGGTAATAACCGCACAACATTGTAAATGACACTACCGCAAGAGCTGTCCATCTCGCTGTCTTAGAGTCACGCAGGGTTTTTGTTATTGTTTCCATAAATTTAATTAAGTGAGATTTTTAGTGTGGTAAATGTAAAAAATAAATCGGACGAAATCCCTTGTAAATATCAGTAATAATATAACCTGCTTTGGCTCTATATTTGCATTGAACAAAATATTGCATTTTTGGTTAATATTAAAGTTATTATAATTTTGCATTAATTAATATATCTAAATACATCTATAAATGAAAAAACATCTATTACTTAACATATTCATTGTTACATCATTAATCTCATTTTCACAATCTACCACCCAACCTGATAATAAAAGTGTAAAGTGGTACACGATTGAGGAAGCCGAAAAATTGTTAACTACAAACCCTCGCCCCTTATTTATTGATACATACACAGAATGGTGCGGGTGGTGCAAAAAAATGGATAAAGAAACATTTACCAACCCTGTAATAATTGACCTTCTTAACAATAAATTTTACCCGGTTAAATTTGACGCTGAAGGTAAAGAGAAGGTTACCTTCCTTGGACAAACATTTATAAATGATGGTAAGTATGGTGCCGCTCATCAACTGGCTGTAGCACTTCTACAGGGGCAGCTATCCTATCCTACTGTTGTCGTCCTGACACAGGATGATGGTAAGCTTGGAATATCACCTGTGCCTGGCTTCAGGCAGGCAGGTGAAATGGAAACACTTCTTACCTTTTTTGCCGACAAATCCTATCAGACAAAAAAATGGGAAGATTATCAGAAAAGTTTTGTAGGAAAGGTTAAATAAAGGCAGAAGGCAAAAGGCAGAAGACAAAAGGCAAAAGGCAAAAGGCAAAAGATAGAAGTCTATAGATAATAACGAGTAACGAGCAACCAGCAACTACTTTCCGATTATATAATTCGCCGGCAGTTGCATTACCTCTCCAAACTGGCTGACCAGTTTCCGTGAATAGTATATTGTTTTATTTCCAAGATTTATTTTAAGACTCGCAACATCGGGAATCCTGTAATAAAGTTTGTCATTGATTGGAGAAGAAGGGACCTGTTGCTGCTTTGTCAGAATAGTCAAATCTTTTGTTCTATTTTCCGGTGTAACCTCAATAGCAACAGGGGTCCCGTTTTTTGAACTGACATCTTCAGGGCCGGTGGTTGCTGAGAAAACTAACAAAGTCAGTGGCCTGGCAGAATTTTCTTTCATCGGAATAAACTGGTAAATAAAACTCCTGGTTTCAGTTATGGTTTTTCCCGTGAACAACTCAGTATACTCTTTTTCCATCCGGTTAATTTCAACAATAGCTGCAGCATCCTGAGGGAAAACATTTGCTTCGCCGGTAAGTATTAAAATCTTGCCATCCCTCAATTCCATGAGCCTTCTGGCACTCCTTTCAGCCAGCTGTTCCACTGACAGTTTTTTCTTCTTTTCAACAATATACGGAATCCTGATAAAGGTTGAATCCATAGTTACCCGTTTAAAAGCGGTATCAGTCTGAACCTGATAATATTCATCAGAGCCCATATCGAATGACCTGAACTGATTAAGATTCAGCTCTTTGCCATCAACAAAACTTTCACCATCCTGATTCTTCAACTGGTTTATATCCAATATAAGTCCTTCTTTCCTCAGTGCCAGCACATTAGTCTGAAGTAAGCTGGTTCCCTGGATGACAAAATATTCTGACGGATCAGCCTCTTCATGGGAACTTACTGATACTCCTTTGAGAGACCATTCTTCTGATTCATTCATTATAACTCCTTTTAATCCAAGAAGCTCTTCAGCATATTTAGCATAAGGCCCCGGAACCTCGATGGTCCGCTCCGCTTCAACTTTTATAGTAAAAACTGTCATCGGTAGCGCATAGACAATAGTCCCGTCTCTCAGTCCCACTGTGTCAGAAAGAGGGACGATAACATTACCTGATCCGGTAACTTTCTTTCCGGGAATGCATGACCAGGCTATTGAAGCAATAAGGAGTAATATTGAAAATCGTGTTATAGTTTTCATATTCCGCGAACTGATTATTATATCTTATTTAACCTTCTAAAATTAATTAACATTATCCTTTTATTCTAATTTCATTATAGGCTGAACCTGTTTCGATGATGATATCTGATGCTATCAGGGATTCACAGGATGATTTTCCTGCAGCCAGATCTCCTGCAAGTCCATGAAGATATACACCGGCAAGCGCTGAATTTAAAGGCTCATATCCCTGGGCAAGCAGGGAGAGGATCATCCCTGTCAGTACATCGCCGCTGCCTGCTGTTGCCATTCCCGGATTTCCGGTACTGTTGAACCATACTCTTCCGTCAGGCGAAGTTATTGAGGTATTTGCTCCTTTCAGAACGACAATAGATTTATATTTTACAGAGAATTCTATTTGTTTTTTCAACCTTGAAAAGCCATTTGAAGTTGTTCCTGCAAGACGCTCAAATTCTTTCGGATGTGGTGTAAGAACAGTACCAGGAGGAATTGATTCAAGCCATTTTTTATTTTCAGACAAAATATTCAACCCATCGGCATCAATTACCATGGGCTTTTTACAATTCAGAATAAGTTCATGAAGGGCATTTTGTGTTTCAATGTCTGTGCCTAAACCCGGACCAATACCAACAGCAGAATAATTATCAGGAGATCCGATTGATGTAATAAATTTCTCTGACTTGTCGGTGACAACCATTGCCTCAGGAACAGTGCATTGCAAAACCAGGCTACCACAGGCTGGAATATGACATGTTATCAACCCAATACCTGTGCGGAGTGATGCTTTGGCTCCTAGTACTGCTGCTCCCATCTTACCATAAGATCCGCTGATCAGTAATCCGTGTCCGTAACATCCCTTGTGATCGAACTTAGCCCGTGGTTTAAATAATGTTTTTATAAAATGATTATCGAGGTATGTGTAGGGAGTAACTGTCCGTTCAATAATCCCGGTATCAAGCCCGATTGGCAGGATGATCCATTCACCGGTAAATCTTTCGTTCTCCGGGAACATAAATGCAAGTTTCGGGAACTGAAAGCTGAGAGTAAAATCGGCATTAACAATATTTTCAGGATCATTATTACTGTTATCCTCACCCGACAATCCTGACGGAATATCTATTGAAACTACCCTGGCACCAGAGCTGTTTATCCGTTCAATTGCCTCAGCAGCAATACCATTGACAGGCCGTGAGAGCCCGGAGCCAAAGATCGCATCAATAATTATATCACTCCCGGTGATGACAGGGAACTGATCAATTTCATTCAGGATGTTTAACTTCAGATCTGTTTCATTCTGAATACGTATTTTATTTGCATTCCAGTCTGGAGTCGTTTTATCAGAAAACTTCACAAACCAGATATCTGTCTCGTACCTGTTTTTTGCCAGCATTCTTGCCAGAGCTAATCCATCGCCCCCATTATTCCCGGGACCTGCAAAAATGAATATGCGATGAGTTCTGTCAAATTTCCCTGTAACCCACACAAAAAGCTGGTTTGCAGCCCTCTCCATCAATTGGGTGGAAGATACAGGTTCATGACTGATTGTGAATTCATCAATCTGCTTTATCTGATCACTTCTGAAAATTTTCATTTAGTAAATATCATGATTATACAAATTTAAACTCTTCAACCATTAATAAAAAAAGATTAATATATTTGTTTCAGGTCATATAATCTGATATTCCAAAAGATATACTATAGAAAATTAGAAATTATGACCCGTTTTGATTAAAAGAGATACTAACCAAATAAAATTCGGATATGCTTAAAAATCATCCCAAGGGACTTCTGGTAGCCTTTTTCTCCAATATGGGTGAGAGATTTGGCTTTTATACAATGATGGCCATTCTTGTCTATTTTCTTCAGGCCAAATTTGGTCTCTCAGCTGAAAAAGCAGGAGAAATTTATAGCTGGTTTTATTTCAGCATTTATGCACTTGCTCTTTTCGGTGGTATGCTTGCCGATTCTACTAAAAAATACAAGAGTGTTATTCTTGCGGGTATAATAATAATGTTTGGCGGTTATATAATTATGGCAGTGCCCGGGATGACGCTTACAGTTACTATAATTGGGTTATTTACAATAGCGTTTGGGAACGGGCTTTTCAAAGGTAACCTGCAGGCTGTTGTAGGCCAGATGTACGATGACCCTAAGTACTCAAAACTTAGAGATTCAGCCTTTATGATCTTTTATATGGGTATAAATGTAGGAGCCTTCTTTGCACCCCATGCTGCCAGAGGTATTCTAAACTGGTGGCTGAAGACTAATGGATTTGTATCAGATGCAAGTTTACCTTCACTATGTCATCAGTATATAAATGGCACCCTGGCTGACACTTCTACTTTCCAGCAACTTGCTGACAATGTAAATCTTAGTGGTCACGTAACTGATCTTGGTACCTTTGCGAACAGTTACCTTGATGCTTTTTCAAAAGGTTACAACTATGCGTTTGGCATTGCAGCTATTGCAATGGTTATTTCACTCCTGGTATATATCTTCTTTAATAAAGTACTGCCTAATAAGGAAAAGAAAGTCACTGCAACCGCTGAAAAAGTCAGTTTTAAACCTTCGGTTCTATTTGCAGCTATTGCAGCGATGGGAATAACTGCTTTTATATTACATTTTATAACCCCATTAGGCGATACACTTACCCAGCGATGGGCTACCGGTTTAGCCTTTGGTTTATTTACAGGGTTTGTAACATGGATAATTCTAAGTTCTAATAAGGAAGAAAGGGGAAGGATCATAGCTCTGGTTCTGGTTTTTGTTGTAGTAATTTTCTTCTGGATGTCATTTCACCAGAATGGACTGACACAATCCCTGTTTGCAAGGGACTACACTGTAAAACAGGTCGGGCCGTTTACCAACCTGTTCTTCACTTTACCTTCAATGCTTGCTGTTATTGGGGCAGTTGCTGGCCTGGTTATGATGGTATACAGGAATTTAAAACCAAAATTTAAAATCTCAGGAGGAATACTTTTTGTTGTTGCACTGCTATTTGCATTGTTTTTTACAAACGGTTTTGATCCGACAGGTTTGCTTGGCAAATTGTTTACGCCGTTTGGATTACAAAATTCAATTTCGCCTGAAATATTTCAATCGTTTAATCCTCTGTTTATCGTAGCACTTACCTTCCCGGTTATGGCTGCATTTGCCTGGATGAACAAAAGGGGCATTGAACCTTCTACTCCCAGGAAGATTGGCATTGGAATGATCATTGCTGCTATTGGTTTTATTGTTGTCCTGGTATCTTCAATTGGTGTGCCTTCACCTGCATCTCTTGCCGGTGCTCCTGTCCCTGATGCCGACAGGGTATCACCATACTGGCTTATGAGTAGTTACCTTACCCTTACTATTGCAGAGTTATTCCTGAGTCCAATGGGCCTCTCTTTCGTTTCAAAAGTAGCTCCTTCGCGTTTCCAGGGACTTATGCAGGGAGGCTGGCTTCTTGCGACTGCAGTTGGAAATAAACTGCTGTTTATCGGGACAATTCTCTGGGATAAAGTAGCATTAACAACTCTTTGGCTTGTATTCATTATGTGTTGCCTTATCTCAGCCGCATTCATTTTCTCAATTCTAAGAAAACTGGAGAAAGCCTCATCCGGAGAATAATATTTAAAATGAGTATCTGTAATAAATAATAATAGTTCAACATGCTTCATGTACTCATCCCCCCTTGCCCCTCACACCATGGCGGGACAAAAGAAGGGGGAGTAAAACGGTTTGCCCCTCTTTGCGAAGCAGTGAGAGCCTGTCCCGCTCCAGCGGGAGGTTTGGGTGAGTTCATGTGATTATAGAATTGAGATTTAATCACTTAAAATGGTTTATTATTAAAAACCGATAGTCTTAATATTTAATATAAGTATCGGGTATTAGTAATAAAACATACCAGACAAACTACATTAAGGAAACAAAAGTAATATCTGACATTTTTATATCAAGAAGCTTCATTTAATTAATATTTTTTATTTATTTCCTACATTAACTGATTTTCATTATCTTTGTATTTTATTTTTCTGCATCCTGAGGATGCATTTTTTTTTAATACTAAAGGAAATGAAAGTCCTGAAATTTGGTGGATCATCTGTTGGCACTCCGGAGCGGATTCTTGGTGTAAAAAAAATTATCGAAGCCCAGTCTCTTCCATGCGTTGTGGTTGTATCCGCTTTTCAGGGTGTAACAGATGCACTTAACAATATTGCTGATCTGGCTTCAGGAGGTAATAATGAGTATATTGGTCTCCTTGAAGAGATAATCAGCAAACAGAAGGGGTTTGGGGAAATTCTGGCTGGAAGCAATTCAGTTGGAAGTAGATTATCTGAAGCAATCGACGTCATCGCAGCTGAACTGAAGGAAACTTACAGGGGAATATTTCTCGTAAAGGAAGTTACAAGGCATTCGCTTGATAAGGTTCTGAGCAGCGGAGAAAGAATATCTTCGCTGGTAATCAGCACTCTGCTTGAGGGAAGCATATTAGCCGATTCACAGGAGTTTATTAAAACCGATCTGGTTTCAGGTACCCAGTTGGTAGATTTTAACCTCACAAATCAGCTGATCAGAAAGAAATTCAACAAACAGGATAGCCTGTTCGTTGTTCCGGGATTTATTGCCAGCAACCTTAAGGGTGAAACTACTACTTTGGGACGCGGAGGGTCAGATTATACTGCAGCGATAATTGCTGCAACACTAAAGGCAGAAGTCCTTGAAATCTGGACTGATGTTGATGGTTTTATGACAGCAGATCCAAGGAAAGTTGAAAAAGCATATACAATCGAAAGCCTCACATATGCAGAAGCAATGGAGCTTTCGCATTTCGGTGCAAAAGTCATCTATACTCCCACCCTGCGGCCTGTTTATAAAGAGAATATCCCTGTGATGGTCAGGAATACTTTTAACCCCGGATCTAAAGGAACTATTATAAATCACCGTTCTGCTGATAACAGCCGGAGTCCTATAAAAGGGATCTCTTCTATAGACCATATAGATCTGATAACTCTTCAGGGTCCGGCAATGGTTGGTGTTACAGGTACTTCAGCAAGACTCTTTGGAGCACTTGCCAGGCATAATATAAACATCATACTTATTACCCAGGCATCATCCGAGTACTCAATAACATTTGCCGTAAGTCCATCAGACTCAGTTATCGCAACTAATTCAATAATATCTGAGTTTGAACGTGAAATAGCACTGAACAATGAGCTTAAGATTGTAACCGAGAAAAACCTCTCAATAATTGCAATCGTTGGTGAAAAAATGAAAAACACCCCGGGGATATCGGCAACTCTTTTCAGATCACTGGGAAGAAACGGTATCAATGTTATTGCAACCGCTCAGGGTTCCTCAGAACTGAATATTTCAGTTGTTATCAGAAATGAAAACCTTAAGAAGGCACTTAATGTTATCCACGACGGTTTCTTTCTTTCTCCCTTTAAAGAGATGAACCTCTTTATTGCCGGAACAGGACTTGTGGGTTCAAGTCTGCTGAAACAACTTGAAAAGCAGGCTGAAATCCTTTTAAAAGATCACGGATTAAAGGTTAATATACTTGGCATCACTAATTCAAAAAAGATGCTGATCAATAAAAAAGGGATTTCACCGGGAGCCATCCGTGAAACACTCAAAAATGAAGGAGAACCTGCTGAACTTTCTGAGTTCATTCATCATATCAAAAAATTAAATCTGAGAAATTCTGTATTTGTTGACTGCACTGCAGATGAAGTTGTTGCTGAAAGTTATATAGAAATACTTGAAGACTATATTTCAGTTGTAACTGCAAACAAAATAGCATGCTCATCGGAATACTCTTATTTTCAGAAACTTAAGGAAATTGCCGCTGAGCGTGGTGTAAGGTTCATGTATGAGACAACTGTAGGCGCCGGACTACCAGTAATTAAAACTATCAATGATCTTGTCCTGAGCGGCGATAAAGTATATAAGATAGAAGCTGTACTCTCTGGTACACTGAATTTCATCTTCAATGAGATAAATGAAAATTTCCCTCTAAGCCAGGCAATCAGGAAAGCAAAAGAAAAAGGATTCTCAGAGCCTGATCCCCGTGTTGACCTGAGTGGCACCGATGTTGTAAGAAAAATACTCATCCTGGCACGCGAAGCAGGTTACAGAATTGAAAAAACAGATGTTAAGGTAAATATGTTTTTACCCGATGAATGCTTTAAAGGCGACCTTAACAGTTTTTATAAAAATATTGAAAAAATAGACAAAGAGTTTGAGAGAAAAAGATCAAAGATTGCCGGTGAGGGTAAAAAATGGAGGTTCATGGCAACACTTGATCATGGAAATGCGAAGGTTGAACTTGTCAGCGTCGGCCCCGACCATCCATCCTTTGACCTTGCAGGAAGCAATAATATCGTTTTGCTTACTACCGAAAGGTATAAAGAGCTGCCTATGGTAATAAAAGGATATGGCGCCGGGGCCGAAGTTACAGCGGCCGGAGTATTTGCAGATCTGATGAGAGTAGTGAACGTCTAGGCAAAAAGCAACAAAAGATTAAGTTTACAACTTGAAAAGAAATAACATAAAATATTATTCGACTAATCTCAAAGCACCTGCGGTTTCATTCAGGGAAGCTCTTCTGAAAGGTCTTGCTCCTGACGGAGGACTTTACATGCCCCTTTCAATACCAGGGCTTAAAAAGTCTGATATGGAAAGTTATTCATCGATGCAATATTATGAAATTGCGTTCAATGTCCTGAGTAATTTTCTGAGTTCTGAAGTAGACAATGATGACCTTCTGTCGATCTGCCATGACGCATATAATTTTGATATTCCGTTGGAAAATGTCTCTGGCAGAAATTTCATTCTCAGGCTTGACCAGGGTCCAACGGCATCTTTTAAAGATTTCGCTGCCAGGATGATGGCAAGGTTGATGAATCATTTTATTTCACTTGAAAATAAGCATTATACAATTCTCACAGCGACTTCCGGGGATACCGGCAGTGCTGTTGCAAGTGCATTTCATGGATTGAAGAATATCGATGTAATAATTCTTTTTCCTTCAGGTGAGGTTTCAGAAACCCAGAGGAAACAGATGACAACTCTGAAAGACAACATCAGGGTAATTGCTATTGACGGAAAATTCGATGACTGCCAGAATTTTGTCAAGAGAATATTTTCCGATAAATCTTTAAAAGGAATCTCATTTTCTTCAGCAAATTCAATAAACATAGGAAGGCTGCTGCCTCAGTCAGTTTATTATTTCTATGCATCGTCAAGGATAGTCAAAAAAAACGGGGAAAAGGTCATTTTCAGTGTACCTTCAGGTAATTATGGGAACCTGATGGGTGGTGTTCTTGCCAGGGAAATGGGACTCCCGGTAGAAAAATTTATTATTTCAGCGAACAGCAATAATGAAGTTCCGGAATATTTCAGGACAGGCACTTATAAAAAAATCGTTCCATCTTTAAACTGTATTTCAAGTGCAATGAATGTGGGACATCCCAGCAATTTTGCCAGGATAGTTGCATTGTACGGAGGTATGATGGACGAAAACGGGATTATTCTTAAAGCTCCTGACCTTGAAAAAATGCGCCAGGATTTTTCAGGATTCTCAGTTAGTGATGACGAGACCAGAGAAACAATAATTTCCATGTACCACAAATCGGGTATTCTGCTTGAACCTCACGGTGCAGTGGCTTGGCATGGGATGGAGAATTATAAAATAAATAATCAGGTTAAGGATTCACAAGATCAGGTATTTGTTTCACTGGAGACAGCTCATCCAGCCAAGTTCTCTGCAGAGATACATAAAATACTGGGAATAAGTCCTGTTAGGCCCCTGTCACTAATTGAACTGGAGAACAAAAAGGAAGAATACATTCAACTTGAAAACAATTATGATCAGCTAAAGGAATTTATCCTGAAGAGCTGAATTAAAACAAAGAAATATGTATATAGTCTGTTCAGACCTTGAAGGAGTTTTTGTACCTGAAATCTGGATTAATGTTGCAAAACACACTGGAATTGACGAGCTTAAATTAACAACCCGCGACATCAGCGATTACAATGTTCTGATGAAGCGCAGGCTTGAGATCCTTCGTCAGCATAATCTCACTATCCATGATATTCAGCATGTTATTTCATATATAAAACCTCTTCCGGGGGCAAAAGAATTCATTTACTGGCTTCAAAGTAAATCACAACTAATTATTGTTTCAGATACATTTACAGAATTTGCTGACCCTCTGATGGAAAAGCTGGGTCGTCCTACCCTGTTTTGTCATCACCTGACTATCGACCACCTTGGGATTATCCAGGATTACAATCTTCGTCAGCCTGATGGTAAGATGAAAGTGGCAGAGGCACTTCAGAATCTTCAATATAAAGTAATAGCTATCGGAGATTCCTATAATGATATTAATATGCTCAGGAAAGCAGACCTTGGCATTCTTTACCGGCCTCCGGAAAATGTTATCAGGGATCACGGCGATATTACAACAGCCGGTTCTTATGATGATCTGAAGAAGATCATTTCCGGACTTCTTCAACAAGATTCCTGAGCCTAATCTTTACCCTGAATTGTACTGGGGCTACTCCTTTATTCAATAATTTCTTATATTTACCTGAACGATTGGGAGTAAATAATATTCTTTAGGTATGAAGTCAATTTCAAAGAACAGGATAGTTCCGGCCCTATTGGCACTATTAAGAATTTTAATAGGATGGCATTTTCTATATGAAGGCTTAATTAAACTTTTCAATCCGGATTGGACTGCCAGAGGATTTCTTGAAGGATCAAGATGGATACTGGGAGATATGTTCCGCTGGATGGCTTCAGGTGATACGGGGATGCAGATCATTGATTTTGCAAACTCGTGGGGACTGACCCTTGTAGGCCTGGCTCTTATTCTTGGTATCTTCACAAAATTGGTCTCTTATGCAGGGATTACTATGCTTGCCTTGTATTACCTGGCCTATCCTCCATTCGGGGTATATAGCTATGGGGCTATAAGCGAAGGTAATTACCTGATAGTCAACAAGAATCTCATTGAACTTGTCA
>Ga0209575_10000793_pt1 | contig 15718 bp, 14 predicted proteins | sample Medcelwee11metaG_FD_187172 | JGI IMG/M metagenome (GOLD analysis project Ga0209575, IMG submission 187172) | Freshwater pond sediment microbial communities from the University of Edinburgh, under environmental carbon perturbations - Medium... | ecosystem: Environmental > Aquatic > Freshwater >...
GTGGAGGGCACCACGATCTGGTACTCATCGATCTTTTCGTCCTTGATCCTGATCCAGTGGCCGAGCGAGCCGCGCGGCGCTTCGGTATAGCCGAAGCCCTTGCACTCTTTCGGCCAGGTCGATGGCTCCCAGCGCTCGCTGTTGAAGGTCTTGTAATCGCCCGCCTTGACGTTGGCCACGAGCTGGTCGTAGAAATGGCCCATGAATCCGGCGGTCTGCTTGCACTCGATGCCACGCGCGGCGGTGCGGCCAAGCGTCGAAAAGAGCGCTTCGGGGCCGACCTGAAGCTTGCCGAGCACCATGCCGACGGTCTCCTTGATCATCGGATCGCCCTTCGCATAGGCTATCAGCACACGGGCGAGCGGGCCGACCTCGACCGGATGCTCCTTCCAGCGCGGCGTCTTGAGCCAACTGTACTGCTTTTCGGTGTCGAGAAACTCGAATGGCGGCTTGGGGCCGGTGTACTTCGGGCTGGTCTCCCCTTCCCACGGATGGAGGCCCTTGTCGCTGCCATTGCTGTAGGTGTACCAACTGTGGCCGATCTCCTCCTTGATCTGCGACATGTCGCGCGGATCGACGTCGATGACGGTGGACAAATCCTTGTTGAGGATGACGCCTCGCGGCCAGAGCAGCGATTTGAAATCGTTGAGGTTCGTCTCCGGGAAGTCACCGTAACTCATGAAGTTGCCAAGCCCGCCGCCGTAGAGCCACTCCTTGTAGTAACCGGCGATGGCGATCAGGTCGGGAATGTAAACCTGATCGATGAAGGTCTGCGTCTCGTCAATGATCTTCTTGACCATCGAAAGCCGCTCGATGTTGATCGCCGTGTCGCTGTCGAGATCGATGGCGCAGGCCATGCCGCCGACGAGGTAGTTCGGATGCGGGTTCTTGCCGCCGAAGATGGTCTGAATCTTGACGATCTCCTTCTGGAAATCGAGCGCTTCGAGGTAGTGCGCCACGGCGATGAGGTTCACCTCCGGCGGCAGTTTGTAGGCCGGATGGCCCCAGTAACCGTTCGAGAAGATGCCGAGCTGGCCGCTCTCGACGAAGGCGACGAGGCGCTGCTGCAAATCCTTGAAATAACCGGGCGAGGACTTGGGCCAAGGCGAGATGCTCTGCGCGATGGCTGAAGCCTGCGCCGGATCAGCCTTGAGGGCGCTGACCACATCGACCCAGTCGAGGGCGTGGAGGTGGTAGAAATGCACGAGGTGATCCTGCGTCTGCTGCGTCGCGGCCATCAGGTTCCGGATGATGCGCGCGTTCGGTGGAATCTCGATGCCGAGCGCGTCCTCGACGCAGCGCACCGACGCCAGCGCGTGCACCGTCGTGCAGACGCCACAGATGCGCTCGGCGAAGGCCCAGGCATCGCGCGGATCACGCCCTTTCAAAATCACCTCGATGCCGCGCCACATGGTGCCGGTGCTGTACGCCTCCTCGATGACGTTGGCGTCGTTCATCTTCGCCTCTATTCTCAGATGCCCCTCGATGCGGGGAATCGGATCGACAACTATTTTTTTAGCCATGCCTTGTACTCCCTTGGTTTACTTTTCTGACTCTTTGTCGTGCTGCGTCTTCTTCACCGCCGTGACAGCCGCGTGAGCCGCCGCTCCTGCCGCCGCCGCGCCGACCGCCACCATGCCGATCTTGTCGGCGGTGGTGTCCGTGCCGAGGAACGAAACATCCGCCAGTCTTGTGTAGAATGGCCCATTGTCCCAGAAATTCGGCTCGGAACAACCGATGCAGGGGTGGCCGGAACCGATCGGAAAGCTGGTGCCCTCGTTCCACTGAATCTTCGAACAAGAGTTGTAGGTGGTCGGCCCCTTGCACCCCATCTTGTAGAGGCACCACCCTTTCCGGGTGGACTCCTCGTCGAAGCCGCGCACGAACATACCGGCGTCGTAAAAGGCGCGGCGATAGCACTTGTCGTGAATTCTCGTGGAGTAGAACGCTTTCGGACGGCCCATTCTGTCGAGTTCCGGCAGCTTGCCGAAGGTGTGCACGTGCGTGATCACGCCGGTCATCACCTCGGCGATGGGCGGGCAGCCCGGCACCTTGACGATCGGCTTATCCTTGATGATCTTGTCGATCGGTTGCGCGCCGGTCGGATTTGGCTTGGCATTCTGTACACAACCGAACGAAGCGCAGGCTCCCCACGCAATCACCGCGGCAGCATCGGCGGCGGTCTCCTTCACGACATTCAGGAACGAGTCGCCCCCGACCATGCAATAAACGCCATCATCCTTTGTGGGAACATTACCCTCGACAGCGAGAATGTACTGCCCCTTGTACTCTTTCATGATCTTCCGCCTCACCTCTTCGAGCTGATGACCCGCCGCCGCGCTCAGGGTGTCGTCATAGTCGAGGGAGATCATATTCATGATGACATCGGCGACAATGGGGTGGGAGGAGCGGATGAAGGATTCGGTGCAGCAAGTGCATTCGAGACCGTGAAGCCAGATGACCGGAGTGCGGGGCTTGGTCTCCATGGCGTGAACGACCTTTGGAAGCAGTGATGGCGCAAGACCGAGGGAGACCGAAGTGAGGGAACAGAACTTCAGAAAATCTCTGCGGGAAAGGCCGCGACTCTGAAACACCTCCGCATAAGTTTGCTTGTCGGGCATGTACACCTCCGTGAATATGGATAGTGGTTGACTGTAACCGGAAATAAAGAAGTTTCAGACTGCCCTTTTCCCGTTTACTGAGTTAACATCTACTTGTTATAGCAGAATATACATAACAATTGTTATTTCAGAAACCAAAGATCTCCCGGAAATTTATTAACCACATTATTCTTATACAATAAAAAAACCCGGCCATTTCAAAGAATGGCCGGGTTTTCTAAGGCTTTTTATCGCCACTTATGTCAAGTCATTCATTTCAGGAATGCGCCAAAGAGAACCGATGAATATTTTGCATAGTTAGCGATCGGCTGGAAGAAAAGACCAAAGTAAAGCGTCAGTATCATCAGCGTGGCGGTCACGAGTTTCGCGCCCATGCCGGTTTCGACAACGCCCTCTTCAGGCCTTTCCGATTCGCGCAGATACATGTTGAGCGGAATCAGCATGTAGTAGTAAAGCGAGATGACGCTGGTCAGGATGCCGATAAGGGCAAGCCACATGAAGAGGCTGCCTTTGGAAAGAAGCGCCGAGAAGATCATCAGCTTTCCAATGAAGCCGAAGGTTGGCGGCAATCCGACGAGCGAGATGAGGAACACCGTCAGCGCAGCGCCTGCGAGCGGCATCTTTTTGCCGAGGCCCCGGTAATCATCGAGGTTCTCGCTGCCGGTGCGATTGGCGATGAGAATCACTACATAAAAAGCACCATAGTTCATCAGGAGATAAGAGGCCAAGTACACCAGAACCGACTGGGTGCCGAGCTGATCCATGGTGATGATGCCAAGCAGCAGATAACCGGCATGAGCAATCGATGAGTAAGCCAGAAGACGCTTGACATTCTTCTGCCAGATAGCCACGACGTTGCCGTAGATCATGGAAGCCGCGGAGACCAGCATCAGGATCATGAGCCAGTCGATATGAAGCGGGCTGACATACGTATCCATGCCGTGAGGCACAGCCACGAAGAAAAAGCGCATGAGCATGGCGAAACCGGCAGCCTTGGAACCAACCGAAAGATACGCGGTCACGGGAGTCGGAGCGCCTTCGTAAACATCTGGACTCCAGAAATGGAATGGCACTGCGCCCATCTTGTAGCCAAGTCCCGCCATGATGAGCAGTACGGCCATGATCATCACCAGAGGATCGTAACCATGCGCGGCCAGCACCATTGCAATACGGGTCAGGTTGGTCTGGGCAGTCATGCCGTAAAGCAGTGAAAAGCCGTACAGCAGCATGCCCGACGAGACCGCGCCATACACCAGATACTTCAGCGCGGCTTCCGAGGAGCGAGGGTCGCGTTTGAGGTAGCCAGTCATCGCATAGGCTGAAAGGCTGACCAACTCCATGGCGAGAAACATCATCAACAGATCGGTCGAGGAGGCCATCATCATCATGCCGACGACCATCGCGACCAGAAGGGCATAGTACTCGCCCATGCCTGACTCATGCTTCTTGAGCTGATCGTCGATCACGGTGAGGAGCACGGCCAGAATGCCCGATGCCACGAAAAAGTACTTGAAAAAGATACCAAACCGGTCAAGCGCGTACATGCCGAAAAAGAACTCCGTATCCGGCATGGCCTGCTGCTTGAAAATATAGTAGAGGCTGCCGACGAGACCGGCTATGGTGACCGCGGCAAGGAAGCGGGCGTTCTTTCTCCCCGTGATGAGATCGAGAATGATCAGCACCATGAAGAGTGCTGACAGATAGATTTCAGGGACAAAAAATCCGGCGCCGCCCTTGAGGATCGAGATGATGCTCTGTATTTCAGCGCCTGATGGCATTTCGAACATATTTCTCCAACGTTTATGCTTTTAAACGGAACACCGGATCAATGCACGGCCGACATGGCAACCGGCGCGAGAACCTGAACAAGTTTATTAATGCTGGTCGTCAAAAGACCCATGACCGGCATCGGATAGATACCGAGCGCAATGACTATGATGCCAAGCGGAATGAGCATGGTCAGCTCGCGAGCGTCGAGATCGAGCTTGCCCTTCCAGTCGTGGAAGTGGATGTGCTCGTGGCCATGCGCATCGACCTCGAGATCGTACAGGGCATCCGGCTTGCGCTTGCCGAGGAACATGCGCTGGAGCGACCAGAGCAGGTAAGCCGCGCCGAAGACGATACCGAGCACCGAAACGATAGCGATTGGCCTGGTCACCTCCTCTCTGAATGCGCCGACAAAGACGAAGGCCTCCGAAATGAAGCCGCTGAGACCGGGCAGACCGAGCGAGGCGAACCAGGCGACGGTCACGAAACCGGTATAGACCGGCATATAGGAGGCCAGACCGCCGAATTTGTCGATCTGACGGGAGTGCGCGCGGTCGTAGATAACACCGACCAGAAGGAAGAGCATGGCAGTGATGGTGCCGTGGTTGAACATCTGGTAGAGAGCACCAAGCATACCTTCGCTGTTCGCGGCGGCAAGACCGAGCAGAACGTAACCCATGTGGCTGATCGACGAGTAAGCGACCATCTTCTTCAGATCTTGCTGGGCCAGAGCGCAGAACGCTCCATAGATGATGTTGATCGCGCCGAACACGCCGATCACATACATGCCGGCCTGAAACACTTCCGGGAAAAGCGGGAAGTTGATCCTCATCATGCCGTAGGTACCGAGCTTCAGCAACACGCCGGCCAGAATGACCGAAATCGGAGTCGGAGCCTCGACGTGCGCGTCAGGCAACCAGGTATGGAACGGGAACATCGGAACCTTGATGGCGAAACCGACGAAGAGCACGATAAACGCGGCATATCTCCAAGTGACGCTGTCGGGGCCGAGAATAGCGCCCTTGATATAGTTGGCCTGGTCAGCCATGGCGACAAGGCTGAAGGTGTGGTGACCGGTAAGCGGATCGATAACGCTGAAATAGAGACCGATCATGACGAGCAGCATGAAGACCGAACCGAACAGCGTGTAGAGGAAGAACTTGATGGCTGCATATTCGCGGTTCGGGCCGCCCCAGATACCGATGAGGAAGTACATCGGCAGAAGCATCAACTCCCAGAACACGTAAAAGAGAAAGAAGTCGAGCGCTACGAAGCACCCCATCATGGCCGTAGCAAGCAAATTGTAAAGGATGAAGTAGCCTTTGACCTGCTTCTGGATCGTCCAGCTCGAAAGTACGCCGATGGCTGAAATCAGGGCGGTCAGGAGCACCATGGTGATCGAAATGCCATCAACGCCGAGGAAATACTCGATGTTCAGGGGGCCGAACGAACCGAGATCGAGCGAAATCCACGGAATCTTTTCGATCATCTGGAAGGAGCCGAAAGGCGATCCGCCGGGTGCGGCCACGATGCCCGCCATGGTCGGATCGTATTGGCGCCAGATGAGGACGGCAAGCACGCCCTGGCCGAGAGCAGCCAGGAGCGAGACGATCCTGATGATCTGCTTCTGCGACGAGGGCACAGCCAAAATGATGAGTCCGGCAATGATCGGCAGAAATACAATTAAGCTCAGCATGTTCAGTACCTGTTATGTTCGGAGAGTAAATTAAATCGTTCGGTTATTTCATGAGATGGACAAGGTAAAAGGCGAAATAGCCAAGAACCGCGACAACAACCATCACCAGATAGGTCTGCACCTTGCCCGTCTGAACCTTCCTGAATACAGCGCCGGTTGTCTGGACGGTGAAGGCCGTGAAGTTGACCAGACCATCCACCACATATTTGTCGAAGCTGCCGTTTGCGAAAGCGAACTTCCTGAAGATGGTCGCAACGCCGTTGACAATGCCGTCAACGATATTGGTGTCGAACCAGGCGAGAATCTTCGAAATCAGGATCGAACCCTTGATGAAGGTCGCATCGTAAATTTCGTCCCAGTACCACTTGTTGAACGAGTAGAGATAGAGCGGACGGATAGCTTGAGCAGTCTTGTCAGGATCAATGAACCTGAACACATAGAAAATAAGCGCCATACCGATACCGATGACCACCATGATCGACGACAGTTTGATGGCCGTGTAGTGGTTCTCGTGCGTCATGTGCGCAATCTCGGCCTGACGGGGATCGGCAAAGACCGGGCCGTGTCCTTCAGGCTCATGCGATGCGGCGGCTTCGACATGCTGGGTATCGGTGTGCGCCTCGGCCAGCAGCTTGCCAGCTTCCGGAACGTGCAGTCCGGCGCCTTCGTGCGCGGCCCCGGTCGATGCGACAACCGTCGCCGGGGTCTGGATCAGGTGCATGAACCAGCCCTTGCCGCCATCGAGCGGATCGGGCGAAAAGACGATGAAGACCGAGAGCGTAGCCAGCACCACCAGCGGGAGCCTCATGTTCCAGGAGACCTCGTGAACCTCGTGATGATGGTCGTCGTGACCATGCGCGGCGTGAGCGTCGTGGCCGTGCTCTTCAGCCGGTTTGAGATGGGTGCGGCTCTGGCCGAAAAAGACCAGCCATATCTGACGGCCCATGTAGAAGGCGGTCAACACCGCCGCGCCAAAGCCGAGCGCCGGTATCAGATAGAAAATTCCGCCGCCTTCGACCGATGCGAAACCGAGCGCGCCGGCCAGAATGGCGTCCTTCGAGAGAAAACCGCTGGTCAGCGGCAGACCGGCAAGAGCCAGCGTGGCGGTCATAAACGTTGCAAACGTCCAGGGCATCTTCTTGTACAGGCCACCCATCCAGCGCATATCCTGCTCGTGATGCATCGCATGGATGATCGCGCCGGAGCCAAGGAAGAGGCAAGCCTTGAAGAAAGCGTGGGTCAGGAGGTGGAACAGCGCGGCGGAGTAAGCGCCGACGCCGAGGCCGAGCACCATGTAGCCGAGCTGCGAAACAGTGGAGTAGGCCAGCACACGCTTGATGTCGTGCTGCGTGATGGCGATGGTCGCCGCCATGAATGCGGTGAACGCGCCGATAAAGGCGATCACATGCAGGGCGTCGGGGGTCAGGATCACAAAGATACGCCCCACGAAATAGACGCCGGCCGCAACCATCGTCGCCGCGTGGATGAGCGCCGACACCGGAGTCGGACCCTCCATGGCGTCCGGCAGCCAGACGTGCAGCGGGAACTGGGCCGATTTACCGACGCAGCCCATGAAGAGCAGTACGCCAGCAGCGGTCAGCCAGGCCTGCGACATGTGGAAGTCGCCGTTCTTGATATGATCAAAAATCTCCTGGTAACCGAAGGTGTGGAACTGCGAATAGAGAATCAGGATACCGAGCCACATGCCGATATCACCAATGCGGTTGGTGAGGAAGGCCTTTTTCTGCGCATCAGCGGCGCTGTCCTTGTGGAAATAAAAACCGATGAGCAGGTAGGACGAAAGACCGACAAGCTCCCAGAAGATATAGATCGAGAAGAGGTTGTCCGAGAGGACGATGCCGAACATCGAGAAGGTGAAGATACCGAGATAGGCAAAGAAGCGTCCATAATACTTTTCACCATGCATATATCCAGTCGAGTACAGATGCACCAGAAAGCTGATGAGATTGACCATCGCCAGCATGATCGCCGTGAGGTTGTCGATCACGATACCCATCTTGATCTGGAGCGGGCCAACGCCGGGCACATTGCCGAAGTCGAGCCAGGTAAAATTCCAGGCAACACTGAACGCCGGATCGTAGTGCTGAACGATCACGTTCCAGAAGATATAGAGGGAGATAGCCAGAGAGGTTCCCAACAGACCGAGTCCGACAAAATCGCCACCGCGCGGTAGTCTGCGGTTGAAAAAAATCAACACCACAAACGAGAGCAGCGGCAGGAGCAGGACAGCGATCGATAACTGGATTAAACTGTGCATCATGTTTCGTTTTACAAAGAATTTGCAGCTATAAGTCTTTTACCGTTGCGAGGGTCACTCCTTCAGGGTGTCCACGCTGGAAACATCGACCGTCTTGAAGGTCTTGAATATATTGATCACGATCGCCAGCGCGACGGCAGCCTCGGCGGCGGCCAGAACGATCACGAAAAGGCTGAACATCACGCCCTCCATGCCTCCGTTGTATTTGGAGAAAGTCAGGAAGTTGATGTTGGCCGCATTCAGGATAAGCTCGACGCCCATCAGAATCACGATCGCATTTTTGCGGGTCATGACGGCAAACATGCCCAGCGCGAAAAGGATGACCGAAATCGTCAGAAAATGGTTGACTCCGATCGACAGTAACTGTTCCGTTAGCATTGACACTCCTTGATGTTCATTTTTTTTGAGCCTTGTCGTAGCGGGCCAGATACGCCGCGCCAAGCAGGGCGACCAGCAGCACGATAGAGACCATTTCAAACGGCAGCATATAGCGCGACATGGTTTCGAGGCCAATGCTCTCGACCACGCTGCCATTGAGTTGCATCACCCCCGGCATCCAGTTTCCGGTCGTATAGAAGGTGAAAAGCATACCGCCGATGAGCGCCAGCGTCAGAAGAATGCCGGGCACGAGGTGCAGCACGTCGGCCTTCAGCCCGGTCTGCATGATCGTGTTGGTGAACATGACGCCAAAAAGCAGGAGCACCAGGATGCCGCCAACATAGACGACCACCTGGGTCACGGCGATGAAGTCTGCGCTCAAAAAGACATACAAAGCAGCCACACCGAAAAAGGTGAAAAGCAGCGAGAAGGCCGAGTAGATGATATTTTTCGAAAAGACCACAAACGCCGCCGACAGCACCGTGACGGCCGCGAAGATGTAGAAGATGATGGCGATGGTCAGTTGATTCATGATTATCTGCACTTGTTGGTAATCGATTCCTGCCGGAGCTTATTCAGCTCCATCCGGTTTCTGTTGCGGAGCGGCCTTCGGAGCCGGTTTTGCCGCCGGTGCTCCCCCCGCCGCAGCCTTCTCTTTTGCCGCCTGGGCCTGCTGCTCGGCAAGCTTTTTCCTCTTCGCTTCGGCCTCGATCTTCGAAAGGTTGCCGAAGTGATACATCATGTTCCTTACATCGAACTCGGAGAAGTCGGCAACGGCAGTGTGATAGAGGCAGTCTGTCGGACAGACGCTCTGGCAGATACCGCAGGTCATGCACTTGGCGGTATCGATGTCGAACAACGGCACCCACATCCGCTTCTGCTGGCCGCCCGAGGTCTTGCCGCAAACCGCCAGATCGTCGTTGGTGGTCTTGATGGTTTCGATGGCGATGCACTCCACCGGGCAGGCGCGTTCGCACTGACGGCAGCCGATGCAATCGTCGATATTGCAGTAGAGCCTATAGCGGCCATGAGGCGGAGTCGGGATGACCTCCTTCGGATACTGGAGGGTGCACAGGCCGTCAACCTGCCGAAAGTAATCGGCGTCGTCGATACCGGCATCCCCTTTCCTCTTGACAGCATTGAAGAAATGCTTGAGGGTGATGGCCATGCCGGTCGCGATGGTGGTCGTGCCGGTTTTTATATTACTGAAGTACTCACTCATGTTGTGTTGTCGTCTTGCTTGCCTGTGTATGCTCTGTGAACGCGTCCTCTGTGATTGCTTACCGGTAGATTTCCCAGACCGCCGTGAGCACGAATGAAATCAGCGCGAACGGTGTCAGTACCTTCCAGCAGAGGTACATGAGCTGGTCAACCCTGAGTCTGGGAAGCGTCCAGCGAAGCCACATCTGCACGAAGATGAAGAAGAAACCCTTCATGATGATCCAGAATGCGCCCCAAACCGGGCCGCTGGTCATGGTGTTGAGTTCCAGCCCGCCAATGTTCGGAAGCGGAGAAGTCCAGCCGCCAAGAAACGCAATGGCGATGATCGCCGATACCATGAACATGCTGCCGTACTCCGCGAGGAAGATCACGGCGAACTTCATGCCGCTGTATTCGGTGAAGTAACCGGCAACAAGCTCCGATTCAGCTTCGGGAATATCGAATGGAGCGCGGTTGGTTTCGGCAAGCGAGGAGATGAAATAGATAAGGAACGGCAGCCAGGCGATCGGATTGTTGAAGAGGAACCAGTGCATGAATCCGTTCGGGCCAGCCTGCATGACGGTGATCTGCTGCATGCTCAGGGTGCCGGCCATCATGGCGGCGCAGAGCAGGGCGATCGAGGCCGGAATTTCGTAGCTGACGATCTGGGCGACGCTGCGAACCGCGCCATAGAGCGCCCATTTATTATTGGAACCCCAGCCTGCGGCGAGGATACCGACCACCTCGATAGCCACGATGCCGACGGCGTAGAAGAGACCGACGTTCAGGTCAGCGCCAATGAAAGCCGGGCCGAAGGGCAGCACCGCGAAAGCGAGGAACGAACCGACAAACAGGATGCCGGGGCCGACGACGAAGAGGAACTTGTCAGCCGCAGTCGGCACGATATCCTCTTTCTGGAGCAGCTTCAGGATGTCGGCCAGCGTTTGCAGGATACCCCAGAAACCGACCTCCATCGGGCCGAGCCGGTCCTGCATGAAGGCCGAAATCTTTCGCTCGCCGTACACACCGTAAGTCAAAGCGTACAGCGCGATGAACACGAGCGGAATAACCGCGACGATAACCAGCCCGAGAGGAAACCAGCCGATGGAAAAGCCCGAGAGAGCGTCGGACCAGGTATTGAGAGATGGTGATGAACTCATATCAATAGGCGAACCTGCTTGAAATAAAAGTGTTGTCTTGAAAACGGTCAGCGGTCAACTTCTCCCAGCACAATATCGATGCTGCCGATGATGGCCACAAGGTCGGGAATCAACTGCCCTTTTGAAAGATCCTTCATCGCCGACAGATTGACGAAGCACGACGAACGGGCCTTGCATCGAAGCGGTTTGGTTGACTTGCCATCGCTGACGATGTAGTAGCCAAGCTCGCCACGCGGGTTTTCGGCGCGTCCATACACCTCGCCAGCCTTGGGCCTGATCTTCTTGGGAATGAGGGCGCGTGAATCGAAGCCTTGCACTTCAGGCATCTTGTCGAGGCACTGCTCGATGATCTTGAGGCTCTCCTCCATTTCGAGCGCGCGAACCAGGTGACGCGACAGGCAGTCACCAACGACGGAGAACTTGCCGTCCGGCACCGGCACGTCGAAATCGAGTTCCGGATAGACCGAATAGGGATCGTTGCGGCGCAAGTCCCACTTGACGCCGGAGCCGCGAAGCATCGGGCCGCTCCAGCCATAGTTGATCGCCACGTCGGCGGGCATGATGCCAATATCGTAGGTACGCTTGACGAAAATCTCGTTCTCGGTCAGAAGCTTGCACAGCTCGACCGCCTTCGGCCTGAAGTAAGCGACGAACTCGGCGACGCGCTTTTTGAAATCGGCGGGCACGTCGTAGGCCAGGCCGCCGATCCATATATAATTATAAAGCATTCGAGCGCCGGAGATCCATTCGAGCAGATTCATGATATGCTCGCGATCGCGGAAACAGAAAAGGAACGGCGTGAAAGCGCCGAGGTCGATGCCGTAGGTGCCGATGGCCACCAGGTGCGAGGCGATCCTGTTCAGCTCGGAGACAATGACCCGGATGAATTCGACGCGGCGGGGAATTTCGATGTCGAGCAGCTTCTCAACGGTGATGCAGTAGGCCAACTCGCTGTTCATCCCGGCGAGGTAGTCCATCCTGTCGGTGTAGGGAACGATGCCCGGATAGTCAACATTCTCGCAATACTTCTCGAAGCAGCGGTGGAGATAGCCGAGATAGGGCTCGGCCTCGACGACCACTTCGCCGTCGGTGATACATTCGAGACGCAGCACACCGTGGGTTGACGGATGCTGCGGCCCCATGCTGAGCACCATGTACTCGGTATCGAGATCCTTTTCAATGATGACGCGCTTGTCATCCTGACGGATGATCCTTGTGGAGTTCGATTCAGCTTTACCTAATTCCTGCATACCCGGAATGCTTGTTTACGTGTTATAAGCTCGTATGTTAGCGTCGCTTTGCGGCGTCAGTACGGAACCTTGATGCCGTGATAGGTCTCCTGAACCTGATAATCCTTGCGGAGCGGAAAGCCGGTCCAGTCTTCCGGACAGAGAATCCTTCGCAGTTCAGGGTGTCCTTCGAAGACCATGCCATACATATCGTAGGCCTCGCGCTCGTGCCAGTTGGCCGTGTGCCACACGCACGAAACGGACGGAATCGAGCCGCCGTCGCGCTGGCACTTCACCTTGACGGCAATCCTGTGGGTGTACTTGCCGATGCACTCGAAGTTGCAGACGATGCCGAGCTTCTGTTCTTCGGGATAGTCCACGCCCGACAGGCAGGCAAGGTAGTTGAACTGCAAGAGCGAGTTGTCGCGCATGTAGAGCGCGATGTCCACCCACCGGCTCGCGTCGAGCACCTCGAAGAACGGCATGGTCGGATTGGCGTCGAACTCCGACACCGCATTGCCGAACCGCTCCCTGACTATATCGTAGGCTGCCTTGCTCTCCTTTACCGCCTGAGACATCTGGCTTGCTGCTTCTTCCATTCCCTTGACTCTTGATAGATAATAGTGGTTATGCCGTGGCCGACTTGCGCGCCTGGTCGATCACCTGCTGCGGATCGACGCTCTTTTCGGCAAGCTTCTTCAGGGCCTCCTGACGCGAAATACCGAGTCCCTCCATGCGAATCAGCTCCTGAATCTTCATCAGGCCGCCGATCAGCGCCTCGGGACGCGGAGGACAACCGGGCACATAGACATCGACAGGAATCACCCGGTCAACGCCCTTGAGCACATGGTAACCGTGCTGCCAGTAAGGGCCGCCGCAGTTCGAGCAACTTCCCATCGAAAGCACGTAGCGCGGCTCCGGCATCTGTTCGTAGAGCGTCACCACCCGCTCGGCCATCTTCATGGTCACCGTACCGGCGACGATCATGAGGTCGGACTGGCGAGGCGACGAGCGCGGAAAAATACCGAAACGTTCGAGATCGTAGTTCGAGGCGTTGGTGGCCATCATCTCGATAGCGCAGCAGGCCAGACCGAAACCCATCGGCCAAAGGGAAGAGAGGCGAGCCCAGTTCATCACATTGTCAACCGAAGTCACCAGCACGTTGCGGTTCGATACTCTGGCGTCAAGCAAACCCATAGCGTAAAATCGATGATGATTGAAAGATTATCCGTTCGCCTTTCCGGTGCGACGATTCGGCATTTCCGGCATTTTCGGAATGTTCGGAGTCGGGCGAACCCAGTCAAGATCACCCTTGACCCAGGCGTAAATCAAACCCAGCGCAAGGATACCCGCGAAAATCAGCACTTCGACGAGCGCAAAGGGACCGAGTGGCTTGAAAACCGTTGCCCAGGGATAGAGGAAGACGACTTCGACGTCGAAGATGATAAAGATGAGGGCGACAACATAAAAGCGGATATTGAACTTGACCCAGGCGCTTCCGACGGCAGGCTCGCCGCACTCGTAGGTTGAATTCTTTTCGGGGTTGGGTCTGCTCGGTCTGAGCATTCTTGCCGTCAGATAACCACCGGCGACGAAGACGATACCGAGCACGAGAAACACGAATACGGTACCAAAACCACTTAACGTCTGATCCATGTTCTGTTGTTTGACTTTAATGGTTAAGGAAGTGACTGGCTTCCTTTTCTCCTCTGACGAGCTTGAAAGGCCTCAGAATCAGGTGCCGCCAATATAAAAAAATCTTCTCAATCTTCAGATAAAAAGCTGATTTTTTCGGGTCGGAAGGAATATCGAAAAAAATGCTTCGACCGAATCTTTTTATGCGACGAGAAGAAAATGCTGTGACTTTATTAAAACTCAGTCAACTTTATCAAAAAATTTTAAACCGGCAATTTTGAACAGCCGGATCAGCGCAACCATGACCAGCAGCGTGGCGACAACGAGAATGCTCACATTCACCTGCCACCAGCCGATCATACGCTCCATCGCGGGGCCGAGAAAAGAGGCCAGTGTCATCCAGACTATGGGCGTCCAGACAACCGCCAGCACAACCGGCAATCCGCCTTTCATGAAATTTTTTCTCTTCTCCTTGTCCGGAAACAGCTTCATCGTAATCTCATCGTTTTAGAGTGGTTTCAAGCCTCTGACATATTATTATAGTACTATAGATCAGGGAAGCAGCTCGGCGATCTGGGCGGCCACTTCCGGCTCGAGCTCCCTGAGCACCTCGTACTCCGCCCGGAGGCCGCGCATGTCGCCCCGCGACATATAATACATGGCGAGCTTGCAATGCACCTCGGCGTTGCCGGGCTGAAGCTCGTGAGCCTTGTCGAGCGCATCGAGCGCCTTGTCGTGCTCGCCGAGATCCATGTGGACATCGGCCAGCAGGCACCACGCCTCAACGAAACCGGGGTCGCGGCGCAGCGCCTCTTCGAGCACCTTGATGGCCGCCGCCTCCTTGCCCATCGTCAGCAACACGAAACCGAAATGCCGGTACGCCTCCAGATTCGAGCGGTCGAGCGCGACGGTGAAGGCGAGGTCGGTGCCCGCGCGGCGGTACTCGCCGTTGGAGAGCAGCGCCACGGCGCGCGCATAGCGAATCTGCGCGTCGCGCGATGCCTGGCCAGCAAGTTCGTCGAGCATCGAAATCGCCTTGACGTACTCCTGATTGTCGATGCAATCCAGCGCCTGGCGATAGTGCTGCTCACGCTCAGGCAACGTTTCTGGTAACTCCTTATCTGGCATATCGATAGTGTTCATGATCTGGTGTAGATTTGTTCATTTCACGGACTGACCGACTGCGAAAACCTCGCGCTGCACATCGAGCGCCTCGATCTCGGCGGCGATCCTCGACGCCAGCCATCCGGCGAAGGCCGGTGATTCGTTGATGCAGGGAATATAGTGCTTCCGGTGGGCAGGTGAATGGTCGAGCAGCTTTTTGGCCTCGTAATCGGTCTCGCTGTTGTCGGCGAAATAACCGAAAGGAAACATCGCCACCGAGCCGACCCCTTCACCCGCAAACTCGCCGAGCGCCCGTTCGACCGTTTCAGGCGTCCACTCCCCTCCCCTGCTGTGATTCAGGCAACCGAGCTTCACCTCGCCGAAAACGTTGCGCGGATCGGCCATGATTTTCTCGCGCATCAGCCGGAAAAACTCCATCGTCTCGTCGAGACCGGTAAAGACCGTGGGCTTTTCGCCCTTGCGGTTTCTGACAATCGTGCCGTGAATGACCAGCACCAGCCCTTGCGCCTCCTTCTTTCCCGCGCCTTTCCAGTCGGGCGGCAACGACGCGAAGAGGTGATCGAGATAGATGCGATGCAGCGCCTCGTCTTTCCAGAGGCCCCGCGCCACTCGCAACGCGCCGAGATGAT
>Ga0209575_10000795_pt1 | contig 15687 bp, 12 predicted proteins | sample Medcelwee11metaG_FD_187172 | JGI IMG/M metagenome (GOLD analysis project Ga0209575, IMG submission 187172) | Freshwater pond sediment microbial communities from the University of Edinburgh, under environmental carbon perturbations - Medium... | ecosystem: Environmental > Aquatic > Freshwater >...
CCGGGCGTTGCGGAGCGTGCTACCCGAGCCACAATCCCCGTGCTGCCTCGGCTAGGGCCCCCATCCCAGCCTTCCCCCGCCTCGGGGGAAGGAGCCCTCTCACGCGCCGCCCACCTTGTTGGTGGCGAGCCGCCTTGCCATTCGTACAGCAAGATCCAGAGGTTGCCCCCGCGGTCCGTCGCTTCGCTCCGGATCAGGGTTTTCTCGCGCCCGGCGGTGTCGCAACTCGGCTATAGAGGTGCGTCGTGGTGGCCACGGCAGGGAGGTTTCCATGAGCAGCACGGGGTACATCGAGGAGCATCTGGACGCGATCCGCGGCGAATATGACCTACTGAATTACTGGGTATATTTGAACGTAGGGGATCAGATGATCCCCGGGAACTACTGGCTCAAGGCGGTGCGGGACTTCTTCTCCTTCCAGGAGCGGGGTCAGATGGGTGACATCCCGGTGCAGGACATCGCGACCCACCCATTCTTGACGACTGCCTACTACGAGGCGACGGGACTGAGCGCGAAGTTGATCCACGCAGACCCGGAGGAAGTCACGCTGGCTTACCGGCCCATGCAGGTGTGCAACCTCGTCGTCAACGACCTGCTCTCCTTCCACAAGGGGGACAACATCGTCTTCACGGACCTGACGTACCCCTCGTTCCCCTACGTTTTTCAGGGTGTGCGGGACCGCGAAGGGGTCGAACTGCGGTGTGTGAAGAACGTCAACGGGGAGATCCTCATGGAGGATCTCGCCCGCGCGATCGACGGCAACACGCGACTCGTGGCGATCAACCGCACGACGCCGTTCTGCGGGTTCACCTATGACGTGAAGCAGGTGTGCAAGCTGGCGCACGCGCAGGGTGCATACGTGCTGGACGATGCGTTCCAGGCGATTGGGGCGATCGACGTGGACGTGCACGACGACGACGTGGACTTCCTGGTGACGGGTTCCTACAAGTGGCAATGCGGACCGGAGGGAGCTGGGTTCTTCTACATCCGGAAGGACCTGATTCCGAAGCTCGAGCCTCGCTATCGGAACTACCTGGCTGTGCAGATGCCGCGCGGGCTCCCGTTCTCGCTACAGGACCACGACAACGTGAGGGACTGGGATCACCCGCAGAGCCAAACAGCCGAGAAGTACTCGCTGGGGTCCGTGACGGGGCCTTCCGTGTTCGGCTGGCTTGCGACGCTCCAGTTCCTCGGGAAGCTCGGGATGCCCAACATCGAGCGGCGGGTGCGCCACCTGGGGCAGTACGCGATGGCCGGGCTGCGCGATGCGGGCATGGAGATCCGGTCCCCGCGGGAATCGGCCAAGATGCACGGGATGATCACGTACACCACGGGCAGCTACGACAGGGACAAGGAGGTGTTTCAGCACCTGATGGCGCCGCCAATCGGGCGGCGGCCGGTCAAGGTCTCGATGCGTGCCCTTGGCAACGTGGGGGGCCTGCGCGTGTGCACACACTTCTTCAACACCACCGAGGACGTGGACAGCTTGCTTCGCCTGCAAGGGGACTTTCTCGCGAGCAAGAAGAAGTAGCGCGGCTGCGTGGCGAGGAAAAGTCAGGGCATCGTGCAGGCGAGGTCCCGGGACCCATCGCCCTGATGGAACGCGTCCAGCGTGATCTTGCCCGCCTTCGCGCTCGTGACCGTGAGCTTCGCGTACGACCCGTCTTGCAGCTTCACCACGTAGACGTTCTCCGACATGGTGTAGCCCGTCCCCCCCGCGCCGCCGGTCCTCCACGTGTCCCCAATGAGATCCGGGTCCGCGTCGTAACCCGCGTCCGGCGCCTGAACCACTTCGACAAAACTCTCTGCGCTCCCCAGGTCAATGGCTTCGACTCCTGCGCCGAGCGACCTGCGGTTCCCCCGCTGCCAGCCTCACCTGCGCTGCCTCCGGTTGCGCCCCCTTCTCCGGCACTGCCGCCCGTACCGCCCGTACCTCCGGTCTCCCCCGTGCCGCCCGTGCCGCCCGTGCCTCCGGTCTCCCCCGTGCCGCCCGTGCCCGAAGCCCCCGATGCGCCGGAGGTCCCTCCCGTCGCTTCGTCCTCGTCCCCGTCAAGGGTCTCATTCACGCGGCCGGACTCACCGCCACTGGAGCGGAGTTCGCGCCCGGTGCCGCGGCGGGCGCGTCCAACACGGGGCAGATCGATTGACCCCCTCCCAAGCACCCCGGAACAAGACCCCTTTCGCCTACCGAAGCACACGATGGGAAGAAAGTTCGCCAGGGTCCACCAAGACGGTCGGGGGATCGTCTTCGACGCCAATCCAACATGCTTCTCGGAATGGGTTCAGTAGCCAAACGGGTCGACGCAGGAGCTCATGTCGGGCTCACACTGGGCCGGAGTGAACTTGTAGCCTTCGAGTGGGGACGGGGTCGAGAGAGACTCGATCCTCGCCGAAAGGATGGCTCCTGGCGGGTACCCGCCCGTGGGGCCGAGGGAAATGAACGATAGAACCTCGGTCTGGAGGGAGCAATTGGGGGGAAACATCAACTGCACCGTATCCGGCTTGGCCGTGGCCATCCAAGAACCCTTCCCGGAACAAGGCCACAAGGGCATGTTCGAGCCCACGTCCTCCCCCGGGTTGAACAGCGCATCCCCCGCCATCGGATCGTTGGCCACGAAGCGAACCCACGAGAAGTGATTCATGCCCCCCGACCACCCAATGAGCCAAATCCCCTCCAGGTTGCTCCAGAAGTCCTCCTTGCATGCATCGGAGTCCGACACGCCCGTTCCCGCCTGCTGGGCGTTGCACTCATTGCAGTAGAACTGACCATCACAGCCACACACGCCGGGACAATCGGCATCGCATGCCGTCGGAGCCAACATGCACGCGCCTGCCCCGTCGAGGCCCCCACAGGCGGGTCCGGACAGGAAGTCGCAGTACTGACCCGGACCACACGCCGCCCCCTCGAACCCGCCGCACCTCGGGAGACAGCAAAAGCCATCGTTGCCCGACGGCCCTGTGCACCCCATCGACCCCACAGGCACGTAGTCGGGGTCCTCGCAAGACGCAGTCATCTCCTTGCAAAAGCCTGGGTTACACGTCCCCCCGCCGCCGTCCATCGGCGCGCACCATAGGTTGTCCGACGTCGTGCTCCAGCCCGCCTGGTGGGCATCGCACCCGTCGCAGTACCAGACACCGTTGCAGGCGCACGCGCCGGGGCAGACTTCTGCGTTCTTCGGGCAGGTTGCCGGGCGCAGCCTGCAGGTGCCCGCCCCGATGGGAGACGAGCACTCGCCTGGCTCCGCTGGCTCGAAGTCGCACCACTCCGTGGCAGAGCAGTCCTGGTTTGACGCGCATCGCATGGCTGCATCCATCGGCCCACCGCCTGTCCCTGCCGCGTCGACGGCGGCGTCCGCCGGGGCGCCCCCCGAGCCCGACCCACCCCCTGCGCCACCCGAACCGCCCGAGGGATCGGATTCGATCACGGAGCCCCCGCAGCCAAGGGCCAGCCACGGGACGAGCGAGAAAGGAAGCATTTCACGGAGCATTCGCCACCTCCAGGACCTGCCGGCGGAACCGGCGAAGGAAGTGTAGCGCGGCCCTCCCGTTGGCACCATGAGGGATGGATCCATGAACCGGAGCGAAGCCACAGGCGAACAGCACAGTGTTTCGTTTCCGTTGAACGGAGCCCTCGACGGGCTCTGGGACAACCAGCGATCTCTCTGACCGGCTGCGCACGACGCCGGAACTTGTCCGGATGCTGGCCGCTCCGGTAGACGCAAGAGGCCCATGCCTTCCGACGCGGACCTGCAACGTGCCTGGACGATCTTGTTCGGCACCCCCATGCCCGGCGATCTTGCGACCGTGGACGAAGCAGCGTTGCGTCGCGCCTATCGCCGACGCGCCCGCGAGACGCACCCCGACGTGGCCGGACCAGGTGCTTCGCAGCGTTTCCATCGCGTGACCGAAGCGTACAGGACCCTCGTCGATGCGCTCGCCCACGCACCATCCACGCCGAGGGAGGTCAGCACATCGTCGGCAGCGAGCCCAGTCATGGGCCGCACGGACGCCGCGTCCAAGCCGCCGGGTCGCAGGCTGGCGCTGGCGCAGTTGCTGTGTCACCTGGGGTGGGTTTCGTGGGAGTCCGTGCTGGAAGCGCTGCGATGGCAGGAGACGAATCGGATCCCGTTGGGCGAGGTCGCGGTGAAAACCGGGGCTCTCACGGAGGCGGAGTTGTGCCGCGTACTGCGGCACAAGCGTCCCGACGAGTTGATCGGCGCCTGTGCGCTCCGCCTCGGGGTCCTCACCCGAGCCTCCCTCGCGCGACTGCTCGAGCGGCAGAAGCGACTCCAGCCTCTCGTAGGCCAGTACTTCGTGCAGAAAGGGCTGCTATCCGCGGAGCGGTTGAGAGCGGCACTCGTCCGTCAGCAAGGGCACAACGACCCGATGAATACGTCGGCGCGAGCGGCCTAGTACTGGGCGCTGCATGCGCGACACCGCGGGTTAGCGGAGAGGGCGGGATTCGAACCCGCGGTAGGCTTTTGACCTACGTCCGCTTAGCAAGCGGATACCTTCGGCCACTCGGTCACCTCTCCCGTGAAACGGCCTGGGATGGCTGCCAGCGTCGCGATGCCACCGCGATGCCCTAGCGTCTCGTAGCAGCGGAGGAGGAGGGATTCGAACCCCCGGTACCTTGCAGTACGGCGGTTTTCAAAACCGCTGCCTTCGACCACTCGGCCACTCCTCCATCGTGGATTCACCCACGCGGCGTGGGCCGAAACCCCGCGGAGCTGACCATCCCCAGGCACGGTGTTTTCAAAGAACGGTCGCACGACCTTACTCGTGTTCGCTGCGCCGTCAAGTGCTTCCATCCCATCAGGGCGGGGCCCCGACCAGATCGGCGCAACATCGGAATCCGGTCGAGTAGTCGAAGTAGGCCGCCGGGTGCGACCCCACCCTCGCCTCGCACCCGTTGCGCGTGCTTCGCGAGTAGAACCCCCCCACGAACACGCCGACGGGATCGTCGACCCACTCGTCCAGGTTGCCGACCATGTCCAGGATCGCGTCCTGCCCCCACACACTCTTGCACGAAGGCGTTCCCCCCGTGGCTCGCAGCAAGGGCCCACTGTCGTCCTCGACCAAGTTCAACCGCGGGTCACTCAACCCCACGGACCAGTTGCCGTGCAGGATGCGCCCAGGATGGTCCTGGCGAAAGACGTTGCAACGCCCCTGCTGGTACCTGTCCCCGTAGGGATGCTTGGTCCCCTTCTCCCCCTTGCACGCCAGCACCCACTCCTGCTCGCGACACAGCCGCTTGCCCGCCTCGCGACACGCGGGGTCCGCCACGAAGCCTGGCGTATACCCCTGGGGAACCACGTCCGGCGCGGATACCGCGCGAGGACGGAAGGTAGCTTCCGCCTGCCACGGGTACAGCGGCGGCAGCATCATCACCGCACGCGGTCGCCCTCCGTCTCCCCCATCACCCAGCACCACCCACCCGTGGGGCGCCGAGGCTGAGGGCAACAGGACAGGAGCCGCATCCGCCCCGGCATCGCCGACACTCGCATCGATCGTCGCGAGCCATTGCGACGGGTCCGCGCCCCACACCCCCAGCGTGGAGGGGGGAAGGACGCCCGCTTCGAGCATCCACGCGCGCGCTTCGGACACCTCGTCCCGATACGCCTGCACCCACTGCTGCTGCATCATGCCCGCGAGGCGCGGATGGGGCGGGTAGTACGGCGACGCGGGCCTTGCCGTGTCCGCATCCACCACACTCGCCTCCCAGCGATCGATGCAGAAGCGCCCGCCCACATTGACCATCTCGGGCGGGCAAGCAGCGTGGAGCTTCGTCCTCTGGATCGGGGGCAAGGCAGCAGGAGCCCGCGCAGCGGTCGCACGGGGTTGCGCGCGCGGCCCTCTTGTCTTCTTGCGGGCCTTGGCCGCCTGCGCCTCCCCGTCGCTCCACGTCCCCGCGAGCACCACGGCGGCGCTCAGTCCGAGGACGAGGGTCAGCAAGGCAGGAAAACGTTGATGCATCACGATGGGCCAGAACGCAGGTGCAACGGTCGTTCGACGAACGGGACGGCGAAAAGACTCAATCGTCGACGATTTGGCCGCCCTTCTTCACGTCTCGGCCCGCGGCCATGAGCAGGTAGGCCTCGATGAGACCGTCCAGGTCACCATCGAGCACGGCATCCACATTGCCGGTCTCGAACTCTGTGCGCAGGTCCTTGACCAGCCGGTAGGGCTGCAAGACGTAGGACCGGATCTGGTTGCCCCACGCAATCTGGCTCTTGGCTGCAGCGGCCGCCGCGGCTTGCTCCTCACGCTTCGTCATCTCCATGTCGAAGAGCTTGGCCTTGAGCATCTTGAGGGCCATGCGACGATTCTGATGCTGGCTTCGCTCCGCCCGGCAGACGATGACGATGTTGGTGGGCAGGTGCTTGAGACGTACCGCCGTCTCCACCTTGTTGACGTTCTGCCCACCCTTGCCACCCGCGCGCATCGTGGTGATCTCGAGGTCCTCGTCGCGCACCTCGATGTTGATCTCGTCCTCGATGTCAGGCGAGACCTCGACCGCTGCAAAGGACGTCTGACGCCGCGCGTTGGCGTCGAAGGGGCTGATGCGCACGAGCCGATGCACGCCGATCTCGGAGCGCATGTACCCGAACGCGTTCTCGCCTTGCAGCGTGAACGCCGCGCTGTCGATCCCGGCCTCGTCACCCTCTTGACGGTCGATGACCTCCGCCTTGAACCCGCGACGCTCCGCCCACCGCAAGTACATGCGCAGGAGCATCTCCGCCCAGTCCTTGGCGTCGGTGCCGCCGGTGCCCGGGTGGATCGACACGATCGCGTCCGCATGGTCCACAGGACCGGAGAGCATGCGTCGCAGCTCGGCCCGCCGTATGCCCAGGTCGACGTCGCCGACCTGGCGCTCGGCATCGGCAAGGGCCTCGGGGTCGTTCTCTTCCTCGGCGAGGTCGAAGTAGTCGGACGCGTCCTGCAGCTTCTTGCCCAGACCTTCGATCAGCTCGAGCTGCTGCTCGACGCCGGTACGACGTCGCAGGACCTTCTGCGCCTTGTCCTGGTCGTCCCAGAACCCGGCGGACCCCGCCTGCATGTTGAGCTTGTTCAGCTCCTCAGAAAGTCTAGGGACGTCAAAGATGCCTCCTTAGCGCATCATAACGCCTTTGAAGGTCCGCGAGTTTCTCACGTGTTTCGGCTGCCATGGGGCCGTACTTAGGCGATCTCGAGGCCGTGTGCAACGCCCGAGGCACGCCCCAGAACGGCGCGGCGGAAGACCGCCAACCCCGAAGCGTCTTCTCCTGGGAAGCCGACACGGTTCCAAATCCGCTTGCCTAGGAGCGTCGAGGCGACCATGCTGTGCGCCCGATTCCGGTCCGGCGTCGTCTAATGGCAGGACAGGGGACTTTGGATCCTCTAATCGTGGTTCGAATCCACGCGCCGGAACCAGCCACCCAGAACGGCACGCTCCATCATGACAGCTCCCCAGGCCGTGCCCCTGAGTCCTCCTATCCTCGTCGCCACCCTCGGCCCCGCGTCTTTTGATCGCGTACCCGACCTGGTGCGCGCCGGCGCTCACACGTTCCGCTTGAACGGGTCCCACATGTCCGCCGGAGACGTCGAGCGCACACTCCGCCAAGTCCGCGACATCACCGACACCCCGGTCGTCGTCGACCTGCAAGGCGCCAAGATGCGGCTCGGGTCCTTCCCCGCACGCACCTTGCGCGCAGGCGAGCCGATCACCCTCGCACTCGACGAGACCGAACCGAGCATCCCGTTGCCCCACGCCGAGATCTTCCGCGACGCCCGCCCTGGCGACACCCTCAGCTGCGACGATGACCGCGTGCACCTGCGTGTCACGGCCGTGGCGCCGAACCGCCTGGTGGCGACGTCGCTCTCCGACGGGACGCTCAAGCCTCGCAAGGGCGTCAACGTGGTCGAGCACCCGGTTTACCTCGAAGACCTGACCGCATCGGACGTCGCGCAAATCGGGGTCGCGCGTACGTTCGATGGGGTGTCCTTTGCGTGCTCGTTCATGCGCGACGGACGTGAGGCCTCGTGGATTCGCGAGCGTGCACCGGGGGCGAAGGTCGTGGGCAAGGTCGAACGAGCGGAGGCGCTCGAGGCGATCGCATCGATCGCGTCGTGTGTGGATGCGGTGTGGATCTGCCGAGGGGATCTCGGGGCGCAAGTCGGTCTCGCGGCGATGGCCCGATGGGTCTCGGCGTTTCGACCCGAGACCTTGCCCGTTCCCACCCTCATGGCGGGACAGGTCCTCGAGCATCTCACGCACCATGCCGACCCGACCCGCTCCGAGGTGTGCCACCTGCACGATCTGCTGCAGCGGGGCTACGCTGGCGTCGTGCTGTCCGACGAGACCGCGATCGGACACGATCCCGTGCGCGCGGCCGCGCTCGCTTCGGACTTGTTGCGCACGCTGGCGTGATCGTGCGGCGCAGTCCCTACCGCGACGCTCCCACCGTGGGCAGGTCGAATCCGAAGGTCGTGCCCTCCTGCACGCTCGATCGGACCAGGACCGATCCGCCGTGGGCCTCGACCACGGTGGCCACGATGGGAAGCCCGAGCCCCGTGCCGCCACACTCCGCGCGCGTTGTGAAGAAGCGGTCCCAGATGCGAGGAAGGTTCGCGTCGCTGATGACCTCGCCCTCGTTGTGCACGGTCGTGCGAAGGCTTCCGCCGGGACCGTCGGCCACGCGTACCTCGATCTCGGTGCCCTCGGTGGCGTGCTGCTGCGCGTTGTCAATGAGGTTGCCCAGGGCAGAGAGCAGGTGGGCGCGCTTGCCGAGCAGTTGGGTGCGCCGGGCGTGGTACGTGACCGTCACCGGCGCGGCGCCGGGCGCACGAAGGGCGGCTTCTCGCACCAGGGCCTCGAAGTCGATCATCTCGCCCGGGACCGGGTCCGCCTCGAAGCGGGCCAGCTCCAGCAAGCGCGTCACCAACCGATCGAGCCGGTTCGCATCGGTCAAAATGTTGCCGAGGAATCGCTTGCGCGCCTCGGGGTCGTCCGCCGCTCCGTCCTCCAGCAGCTCCGCCGCCCCGCGAATTCCCGTCAACGGTGACTTGAACTCGTGGCTGATGTTCGCCGCAAGCTGGCCAATGTATCGCGCACGCTCGTCGAGCTTGTGCGTCATCGCATCGAACGCTCGCGCCAACTGTCCGATCTCGTCGCGACGCGCCATCTTTAGCGCCTGGCTCCGGTCCCCCTTCGCGATCCGGTCCGCCACGCGGGTCAAGTGCGTCAAAGGTCTTGAAATCGTGCTTGCCAGAAACGTCGAGAGCACCGCGGTGAGCGCGAGCGCCACCGCCAAGATCATGAACAGCGACGTGCGAAGGCGGTACATCGCGGCCCGAACGGGGTTGGTCGAACGCGTGACGTAGACCACACCTTCTACCGAGCCGTCGCGCAGGATGGGCAGGGCGGTGAAGAGGTAGAGCAGGTCGCGGTTTTCCCAGAAACGGGTGGTGGCGCCGTAGTTGCCCTGCAAGGCGGCCTGCACCTCGGAGCGCTGCGAGACGTCGACGGGGTCCGGGGGGACGAGCGTCCCAGGCTCGCCTCTTTCGCGTGTGGGGACATACGTGGGCACGGGCTCCTCGGGACCTTCCGGAGGCCCCTTCGCGTGGGAATCCGCCAAGAGCTGCCCCTGCGGGCCGAGCACCCGGATGCGGGTGCGCGTCTCTTTCGCCGCCTTCGCCAGCTGGTCTCCCAGCCCGGCGTAGTGCACGCCGCGAGGGTCGCTCGAGAGCGTCCAGCGAAGCACCTCCGCCTGGTCGATCATGTCCTGCTCGAGCGCGCGAAGCATCTCCCGCTCGTAGAACCGCGCGAACGCGATGCCGAGCAACGGCACCGCCACGATCAACACGTTGACCAGCAACAACCGTGTCCGGATCCGAAACAGCTCGTCGACCAACCAACGAAGGACACGTCGCATCACGCGCTCTCGAGCTCGCCCGCCTTGTATCCCAGCCCGTGCACCGTCTCGATCGGGTCGATCCCGTAGGGGCGCATCTTGGCTCGAATGCGACGGATGTGCGTGTCGATGGTTCGCTCGGTGATGTGGTTGTCGTGCGCATAGGCCCGATCGATGAGCTGGGACCGCGTGAGCAACCTGCCGGGACGCTCGAGCAGCGCCTGCAACACACCGAACTCGGTCACCGTAAGGCCGATCTTGTCGCCCTTCACCCGCACCTCGTGACGTACCAGGTCCAGCTCGATGGGCCCGTGCGCCAGCGACTCTTTCGTCCCTGCCGGCCCCTCGCCCCCCCCTCCGCCCGTACGGCGCAGCACCGTCTTGACCCGGATCGCAAGCTCACGCGGCGAGAAAGGCTTCGTCACATAGTCGTCGCCCCCGAGCTCCAAACCGAGAATCCGATCGACCTCCTCCGCACGCGACGACAGGAAGATGATGGGCACCGCACTCTGCTTGCGAATGGCACGACACACGCTCAGGCCGTCGAGCTCGGGCATGAGGATGTCGAGCACCACGAGGTCCACGTCCTTTCCCTCCATCAGGGCGAGAGCTTCGTTACCGTTGGCGGCCACCAGGACCTTGAAGCCTTCCCGTGCGAGCGCGTACTGCACCACGTCTCGAATGCGAGGCTCGTCGTCGACTACCAGGATTGTCGCCATGTGCATGCTCCCGCGGCCACGTCAGCTTGGGCGTGGCATGATCGGGTGAGACGACGCCAAGGGCAAGGCGCACATGGCACGACGAGCCCACCCGAGATCCCTCCCGAGATCCGCGAGATCCCACATCGACAGAATGCGCAGCGTTCGATGGGCCTTCCGCGCAGAAATCCCTGGGCCGCGCACGACGCTCGTCGTGGCACGCGACATGCTACATTCCCCTTGAATGAGATTCTCCCGGCACGCCGCTCCCCTGCTCGAAGGCCGCCGCTCCCCGACCCCGTGGTCTTCCGAGACGAACCGCTTGTTTCCCCGGTCGGGTCTGATTCGGTAACCCATGTGGCAAGAACCTTTGCGTCCGCTCGCACCCGGGCGAGAGAACACGTCCGCGCTCCTCACTATCGTGTTGGTGTCGATGTTGGGCTGGCTGGTCGCTTGCGGAGACGACGATGGCAGCTTCGCAACCAACGTCGGGTCCGCGGATGCAGGCAAGGACACGGCCCAGGACAGCCCGGACGCGAAACCTGAAGGGGGAGAAGGGGGCACGGCCCCGAAGCCGTGCGTGCCCAGAACGTGCGCCCAGGCGGAGGCGGAGTGCGGCACCGTGCCAGACGGCTGTGACGGGACGATCGACTGCGAGGAGTGCACCGCCGGGCTGACGTGCGGAGGGGGAGGCCCGAACGTTTGTGGGACCGACGCCTGCGTCCCCAAGACCTGCGTGCAGGCCGGCGCCCAGTGTGGATGGGTTTCGGACGGGTGCTCCCTCGCGATCGAGTGCGGCGGGTGCGCCTCCCCGCAGACCTGTGGAGGCGGAGGCGAGGACAATGCGTGCGGGTGCACGCCCAGGACCTGCGCCCAGCTGGGCGCGCAGTGCGGCACGGTGCTCGACGGGTGCGAGGGAACGCTCGATTGCGGGACTTGCGCGGGGAGCCAGGTCTGTGGCGGCGGCGGCCCAAACGTTTGCGGGTCGACGGAGTGCGAGGCCAAGACCTGCTCCCAGCTCGGGGCGTCCTGTGGTCTCGTTTCCGACGGGTGCAGCGCGGTCATCGATTGCGGGGAGTGTGCGGACCCGCTGGTGTGCGGGGGTGGGGGCGTGGCGAACGAGTGCGGCTGCTCGCCAAAGACCTGCGCACAGCTCGGGGCTTCGTGCGGAACGGTGAACACGGGGTGCGGAGAAGAGAACTGCGGGAGTTGCGCGCCGCCGGAGACGTGCGGGGGTGGGGGCGTGGAGAACCAGTGCGGCTGCACGTGCACGCTCCCCCACGCGACCACCCACTGCGCCGGCGGGGTCTGCTCCATCCTCGCGTGCGACGACGGATGGGACGATTGCGACGGAGAAGTGGACACCGGTTGTGAGACGGACTTGTCGTCCAGCACGTCCCATTGCGGCGCGTGTGGACAGGCCTGCAGCTTCCCGAACGCGCCGTCGTCCTGCGCCGCGGGGGCGTGCCAACTCGGGGCGTGCACCGGCGGCTTCGGCAACTGCGACGGGCAAGACGGCAACGGCTGCGAGGCCGTGCTTGGCAGCGACGCGAACAATTGCGGGACGTGCGGCAGGACCTGCAGCGGCACGTGCACAGATGGCACGTGCGAGTACACGTCGCCGGAGACCGGACGCAAGTGGGACCAGACGTACACCGGTTCGGGAGCCCAGCACACGTACAACACCACGCTCAACTACCAGGGGTACTACCTCGCATCGAACGGGGTGCTGAAGTCCGCCATCGGCGCGCCGGACGAGATGCTGACGGACCTCTCGGGAGCCACCGTGCTGGACATCTGGGTGTACCTGTACGCGGACCACTGGTACTACTTCGCTGGCGGCACCGCGAGGATCGGCGTGCACGGCAATTCCACCAAGCCCACCACGTTCCCCGGGGTCAACCAGGACTACGCCGTAAACTTCGCCCGCGACGAAGGCAAGTGGGTGCGCCTCCCCTCCGCGTGGTATGACTCGTTCAAGTCCGGCTCGTACCGCGGCATCACGCTCCACGCGGCCAACTCCACCGATGGACAGTACTACGGGTACATGACCGCCAGCGCCACCAAGTGGAAGTGGAGGTACAGGAAGTGACACGCCCCATGAACTACACTATTCTCGCTTCCCTCCTGCCCCTGGTTCTGTCCCTGTCCGCGATTGGGTGCGGAGACGACGAGGGAGCGACTTCCGCGGGCGGGTCCGGTGGGGCTGGCGCCACCGGGGGAAGCGGGGGAAGCGGAGGAACCCCGTCGTGGCCGGACGGCGGTGTCGACGCGAGCGAGGATGGCAGTTCCGGGACTGCGGGGGTGGGAGGGACGACCGGGTCCGGCGGCACCGCGGGCGTCGGCGGCGCGGGCGGGAGCGCGGGCGCAGCGGGCACGGGCGGAACCGGCGGAGGCCCGCCCTGCACCACGCGCATCACCTACGGATCGTCGTGGATTCACGGCCCCAATCACCCAGAAAACTTCGACGTTGCCTCCGGCATCGTGACCTGGGACGGGTCCTGCGCGTTCGACGGCACTTCCTCCTACGCGGAGCTCTCGAACGGGTGGAAGCCGTACTTCGCCGGCAAGGGTGGCTGTGTCATCGCCCTGGACTACGAGGGTTGCCAGGGTGTTGCTTCCGCCTGCGAGACACGCGTGACCTACGGCCCCGCCTGGAAGCCAGGCCCCAATCACCCGGAGTACCACGACGACGTCCAAGCAAGCCTGCTGTGGAGCGGTATCTGCCGTAACGACGGGGCCGACTCCTATGCCACGCTCTCCAACGGGTGGACTCCCTACTTCACGGGCAACGGCGCCTGCGACCTCGCGTTCCGCTACATGCAGTGCGGAGGACTGTACAACAACCCGGTCGTCGACGTGGATTGCCCCGACCCCGGGGTGGTGCACGACGGCGCCCAGTACGTGATGGCGTGCACGTCCGGCAACGCGGGCAATGCGTTCCCCCTGAGGACGTCGCCGGACCTGGTGCATTGGGAGTCGAAGGGGCATGTCTTCCCCTCCGGTTCCAAACCCGCCTGGGCGGTGAGCGACTTCTGGGCGCCCGAGATTCACCGCGTCGGGTCGGGGTTCGTGGCCTACTACACCGCACGGCACCAGGACGGCGCGCTGAGCGTGGGTGCCGCCACGGCGCCCAGCGCCCTCGGTCCCTACACGGACATCGGCCAGCCCTTGATCCACAACACCGCCATGGGACTCATCGACGCCACCCAGTACCAGGACCCCCAGGGGAAGCGGTACCTCTTGTGGAAGGAAGATGGCAACGCGGTGGGTAAGCCCACGCCCATTCACGGACAGGAGCTGTCCGCCGACGGGCTGTCGCTGGTGGGCAGTCGTGTGACGCTGATCACGAACGACAAGGCGTGGGAGGGCGCGCTCGTCGAGGGACCATGGCTCGTCGACCATGGCGGCCAGTACTATCTGTTCTACAGCGCCAACGGGTACGCGAGCACGGCGTACGCGGTGGGCGTGGCGCGGGCCTCTTCCCCTCTGGGCCCCTACACCAAAGCCTCGGAGCCGATCCTCCGCACCGGCGGGCTATGGGCAGGACCCGGGCACGGAACGGTGCTGACGACCCCCAAAGGGGAGACCTGGCACGTCTATCATTCCTGGAAGGCGGGGCAGGTGGGCAGCGCCCCCGGGCGCCTGGTCTTGATCGACCGGGTGCTGTGGGACGGGGGGTGGCCTACCATGCGCGCCGCCCCGTCGGGGGGGTCACTCCCGCCGCCGTAGTGCCGGGGCCAGCGACCTCTCAGAAAACCACAGAAGGCGCAGAAGGCACAGAAGGGTTGGGGGGTTGGTGCGGAGGTAAGACGCACGGGTCACGCGCGACGCAAGGCCCCAACAGGTTGACTGTGACTTCGGGCTCGCCGCCGTTGTCGATCCGGATACCACCACACCGTCCGCACGCATGCAGCACAGCATCCGGGGCTCGCCCGACCTGCATGCGCCCCGCACAACGCGGACAGCTGTAAGGACTGAAATCGCTCATGGATGTCGCAAAGTATACCGGTGTCGGCCAGGAAGGGCAACCAGCCTACTGCCCCATGGAAGCCCGACACGTCTTTTCGTACAGGTTGCGGAAGATGTTGTTCGGGTCCGCTGTGCGCGAACACCTCGACGCGGGAGACGATGTTGTCTTGACTTGCGAAAGCTGATCGACTTGCCTTACGGATTGGAGTCGGTCATGGGGACGGCATCGGCGCAGCAGCGGACGCCCTGGACAACGTTTGCGCTGCGAATCGACGCGATTCCGAAGTTGTGCTCGCACGACAGTGCTTCCATGTGCCATCGACCCCCTTGGGTCACGCATTCGCCCGTCCTACACAGGTTGAGCCATTGCATGACACTCCCGCTCATGTTGTAGACACCGTCGTAAGGCGCGTCCGTTCCATGACACGTGTTGCTGGCGGCACCGCGAACCGCAAGGGCGTTGTCCTCCCCTTCAACGTCGATCTTCGCCTGGTCGATGCATCTTCCCGGCTCGTACGCATCAGCGTAGGGGTACTTGGTGGCGCCCCCCTGGGTGCACACGTTGAACCACTCGCTCTTCAGTGTCGGAGCAGCTTGCTCTATCTCGGTTACTCCGACCATCGTCACCTTTCCCGGGTCGGCCCCTCGCACGCTGCACAAGCGCTTTCCCGTCCAGGCGCAGAACGCCCACGCATCGCAGAAGTCCAGGCAGTTGGCGGCGCGGTCGGGTTCGGTGTCGATGAGCCAGACGCTGCACTGCGGGATCTCGTGGGCGGGGTCGTCCCACCCTGGAACGAAGCTGTCGTTCCAGGCGCATTCCGGCGGCTGGCCGCCAAAGTCCTCGCCCTTCGCGTCGAGGAATTGCTTGTACTCCGCGTACACTGCCTCCCGCTCGTCAATGCAATAGGCCGAGCCGTCGGGCCAGGGGATGAGGATCATCTTGGCGCCGGACACGCCCTGGGGGCAGGTCCACTCCGTGGGCAAGGCTGCGCTGTCTTGGGTCTTCGGATCGCTCGCATCCGGGGTCACTGACGGATCGGGCTTCACCTCCTCGTCCGTTCGGGAGCACCCCGCCAAACCCACGGTTGTCGTCGCGGTGGCGGCCCAGAGGAGAGCTTGCAGAC
>Ga0209575_10000797_pt1 | contig 15670 bp, 18 predicted proteins | sample Medcelwee11metaG_FD_187172 | JGI IMG/M metagenome (GOLD analysis project Ga0209575, IMG submission 187172) | Freshwater pond sediment microbial communities from the University of Edinburgh, under environmental carbon perturbations - Medium... | ecosystem: Environmental > Aquatic > Freshwater >...
ATTCCTACCTATTGGTATATAAATTTACAGAAAACAGCTTTTCTTATTCAAGAATTAAGGTTTCTTCACTCCATCCATTGCCGTAAAAGAAAAATTTCAAATATTTTCAGCAGAGCGTTATAACAGAGCTAACAGATCGATTTGACCCCATGTATTCGCGCATCCAGACGCTTGGCAAGAACCGGCCCGGAAACGAGGAAATCCGGCTCACCGCCGCAGGATACGCCATGCAGCTTTCAATGCATCATCTCAACAACGCTTATCTCCATCAATTTCCATCAGGAGTAACACCATGAACATCAGTGCACGCAACATCTTCAAGGGTTCCATCTCGTCGATCGTCAAGGGCGCGGTCAACGCCGAAGTGACCATCACGCTCGCCAGCGGCGCTCCGATTGTATCGATCATCACCATCGGCGCCGTCGAAAGGCTCGGCCTGCAAGAGGGCATGGCGGCCAGCGCCATCATCAAGGCGAGCACGGTCATCCTCGGCACCAATCTGCACGACGCGAAAATGAGCGCCCGGAACATCCTCTGCGGCACCGTCACCCGCGTGATCGACGGGCCGGTCAGTTGCGAGGTCGATCTCGAGATCGGCGGCGGCGAGGTGCTGTCGGCGGTCATCACCCACGGCAGCGCCGAGAAGCTCGGCTTCGCCGAAGGCGGCCACGCCTGCGCCATCTTCAAGGCGTCGAGCGTGATCGTCGGCATTGAGTAAATTCTTAAAAAATCATTCCTGCACTGGAGACCATTGTTCATGTCATAAAAGAGCTGATCGCCGAGGGAAAGGTCAGGCATTTCGGATTGTCCGAGGCTGGCGCGAACCGCAAAGAGACGCATTCCAAAAACAAACAAAGGACTCGATGCCGGTTGCGGCAGGAACGACCGGCAATCAGCCAGAGGCTTACCTTGCGGGTCGATGCCCGCAGAGACTCACCCGCTCCGGGGGTGTCATACGACAGACACGCAGCTCCGTCTTGTTCATAACGCCTGTTCCATCTCCTCGATCAGGGACTGGTACTTTTCGTGAATCATCTGCTGATCGAACTCCTGGAACCTGGCCAAAATCGCCTGCTCTTCTGCATCAGTGAAATAGGATCTGGCGGCAGGGAAAAATACTGCATCCTCTTTGTCAATATGAACGGGATAGAAGTTTACAAAAGTCCTGAAGCTTTCGACGATGTCAGTCAATGCTGAATCGTTGCCATTTCGATAACGGGTATTTGCTTCAACCAGCGCAGTTGTCGTCTCTCTTGCAAACTCATGATCTCCTATCAGTGCATACATGAGCTCCCGGTCCGAAGCGGAAAGCGGTTTTTTCGCCAGCTCGCTGAACAGAATATCTTCTTCCTTGCCGTGATGAGTCCGATCCGCATAGACTTGGATGAAATCAACGACCATGTCCACGAAGAGCGGATCCGCCTTTTCCTTTGCCTCGATGTGCGAAATACCATTACTGATGACCGAGAGCATCCGCTCTATGAGTCGATGCTCCTGCATAAGTGGCCCGCGTAACTGCATCTTCATACCTCCATGAATGTTTCGGGGGAATAAACTTTTTCACCTCCATCGTTCCAACAACAGCCTTTTTATGGAATCTGTTTCGTTACGAAAGCAGCATCAAGCAATCAACAACTGCCCTTTTATCAGGGTTATTCGGCGATCAATCGATTACCCCGACCGCTTCCAGGAGCCAAAATTCATGGCGGGCGCTATCCGGCACAGCTACCGAGACTCGTTGGATAAAGGTGTTCATCAGCAGGCCACAAGCTCCGGCCAGGCGCACGGTCAGCCCCGACATCAGGCGCATGATCGAAGCCTGTCCGGCTGGCCGGGGGCGGGAACTCCTGACGAGGTCGCCAGCGTGGCAGCCCTTCTCATGGGGCCGGATGGATGGCGGCGCAACGGCCTCCCGGTGGTTTGGCGAACTCGCGCCGCGATAAACAAATCAGGAGCCGCCATGCCCATGACCGGCATCAGCAAATCCGGTTGGTTTCGGGCGCACAAGAACGCCTTGGGGATTGCGTATGAAACGGATACAACTGTTTAACCGATAACTCTTATAATTTTATAAACTTATAGCTTTATCAGCAACACTCGCATAACAATGGCGTAACAAATTTTTCATCCAAATCGATAAACAACGCGCGGCAACAATCAATCCCGGAGTCCAACCAAATCAACTTTCGCAACTCGCAATTCAATCGGCGACGACAGCCTGCCCCTCCATGTCGAACAGCGCAAAGGTCAGCGGCGTGTCGGGGAGCCATTGGCGGCAGGCGTTTCGGCAGGCGTTGGCGATGGCCGGATAGAGTGGTTCGTCACTGGTGAAGGGGATGAGGTCGGTCACGTTCCGAACGAGACGGAGGTCGGCGAGCTGGCTGGTAATTGCCGGGCTGTAGCCGAGGTCGGCGGCGAGGGTGGCGAGCCAATGGGGATCGAGCGGAACGACGCGGCTGGAGAGATCGGCCTCGTTCTGGGCGAGCTTGGTGGCTTTGGCGAGCATGACGCCGACGACGACGCGGCTGAACCCGCCATGCTCACGCGCCATTTCGAGGGTGCGCCCGATGACGTTGCCGTAGTGGATGCAGGCAAGCTCCGGCAGATCGGGTCGGAGCGCGCGGAGGTGGCGCTCCGACCGAAGGCCGGAGGTGAGCGCGAGGGTGGCGCAGCCGTTGGCTGCGGCGACGGCGATGGCGTGGCGGATGGTGGCGAGCCAGGCGTCGAGGGAGTAGGGAACGACCTCGCCGCTCGTGCCAAGTATCGAGATACCGCCGGTGATGCCGAGCCGGGCGTTCATGGTTTTCCGGGCGACCGCCTCCCCACCCGGCGCTGAAATCGTCACCGCGACGGCATGGCCAAGGCCGCGCTGCCGCAGCTCCAGGGCGATGCACTCCCGGATCATCCGGCGCGGCACGGGGTTGATCGCCGGTTCGCCGGGCGGAATCTCCAGCCCCGGCAGCTTGACTTTTCCGACCCCCTCGCCTTGCAGAAAGCGCACCTCGCCCGGTTCGCCGCCCGACGCGAGCGAGACTTCGCTGACGATCAACAAGCCATGCGTCACGTCGGGGTCGTCGCCCGCGAACTTGCGAACGCCGCACCGCGCCCACCCTTGCTCCGCGCGATACGAGACGATCCCGAAGGTGGCCTCCTTGCCGGACGGAAGCGCGATCGTGACCGAGTCGGGCGCAGCGCCGTCAAGCAGCGCAATCACGGCGGCTTTCGTGGCGGCGGCGGCGCAGACTCCGGTGGTGTAGCCTGTCCGGAGCGGCTTGAGGTCAGCGCGTTCCGTCAGGCGAGCTTCGAGGTCTTCGACGGAGAAAATGACGGTGTCGCAAGCCGGAGCGGCGGGGCGGCTGATGACGATCACCGGAATGGCGCACCGCTCGGCGACGCGCAACTTCGACGGGAAAAAGCCGGACTCGCCGCTCTCCTTCGCGAGCAGGCAATCGACACCATGCTCCCGCACCAGCGCTTCGAGCGCCTCGTCCGGGCCGTCGGGCTTCATCGGCAGCAACCACTCTTCGGGGAACCCTCCGCGCCGCGCCAGCTCCATCGACGCCGGTGACGGCAGAATCCGCAGAAGCATTTCGCGCCGACGCCACCACGGGCGCAACGGGGCGATGGATTGCACGCCGGTCAGCGCGAGCAGCTTCGCCGGATCAAGCCGTTCGAGCAGCGCGACAGCTTCGGCGAAGTCGGCCACCGGATGAATCCACGATGCTGACGGAAGTGGCGAGACCGGTCTGTCGCAGCGGATCAGGCGAACGTCGAGACGCCTGCACACCTCGAACACCGAGTGGTGCAAACGCGAAGCAAAGGGGTGGGCGGCGTCGATGACAAGGCGGACGTTACGAGAAGCGACGAGTTCCGCCATCGCCGCCTCGTCGAGCGCGCCGTGGCGGAACTCGCCGCAGCTCGTCGCGAATGGCTCGATGCGAGTTTTGGTCGAGTAGATGAAGGGCATCGCGAGCCGGTCGCAGAGCGCCGCCGCCTGCCGCCCCTCGGTGGTGCCGCCGAAGAGCAGAATCATGCCGCCCCCCTCATGCGCCGCGCCCTTCGCGGAAGCCGTGGGTGAACGCTGGATCGTAGAGCTTCGAGCGACCGCCGCGCGCGCCGATCGCCTCGCCGACCACCAGCAGCACCGTGCGGCTCTTGCCGCTCTCTTGCACGAGCGCCGACAGCTCGTCGAGCCGCCCGCGCCACACCTCTTGATCCTCCCAGGTGAGCCGGTAGCAGACCGCGACGGGGGTTTCGGGCGGATAGTGTTCGAGCAATTCGGACTGCACCTCGTCGCTCCACTCGGCGCTGAGATAGACGCACATGGTCGCCCGCGCGCGGGCCAGCTCCGAGAGCCGCTCCCGGTCCGGCACCGGTGTGCGCCCGCTGCCGCGCGTCAGAATGATGGTCTGCACCTTTTCCGGCACGGTGAACTGCGACTGCAACACCGCCGCCGCCGCCTGGAACGACGAGACGCCCGGCACGATTTCGTACTCGAACCCTTCGGCGTCGAAAAAGGCCATCTGCTCCTGAATCGCTCCGTAGATCGACGGATCGCCGGTGTGCAGCCGCACGACGAACTTGCCCTGCCGGTAGAATTGCTCCATCAACGCGAACTGCTCTTCGAGGGAGAACGAAGCCGAACTCCGCACCAGCGCCCCCGGTTTGGCGTAGTGGGTCAACTTCTCCGGCACGAGGCTGCCCGCGTAGAGGATCAGGTCGGCCTGTTCGAGGTAGCGCTTGCCCTTGACCGTCACCAGCTCCGGATCACCCGGCCCCGCCCCGACAATGGCGATGCGCCCCTGCCGCTCGGCTCCGCGCAAAAGGCTGATGGCGAAGGTGTAGTGGCGCGGCTCTCCCTCGGCAACGCCCGCCAGCGCGACCTTCTGCTTTTCGACCAGCCACCGGTTCACGCCCGAAAGCAGCGCCGCCGAAGCCTCGGAGACGCTGTGCACGCCGGTCTTGCGGAAGACGACTTCGGACGGATTGGGCACCGGCCCGGCGCTTTCGAGCTGCTCCGGTGCGAAGCCCTTCAGCGCCACGCCGCACGCTTCGGCAAAAGCGACGAAGGCCACTTCGTCCAGCTTGAAATCGACCGACCCCACGCTGCGGATCGAGCGCACGGAGACGCCTTTGCTCGCAAATTGTTCGGAAATCGAGCTGACGAAGCGACCGGGATCGATGCCCCGCTCCGAACCAACCCCGACGCAGAGCACCTTCGGACGATAGAAAACCGATCGCACCGGCGCTTGGATGAGACGTGGTGTGACGGCGAGCAACAGTCGGCACGTGCTGAAATCGACATCTTCATAGCGATACGCCATCGTGACGAACGGCGGCGCGGTGCGTTCGAGCTGGTCGGTGAGCGCATCGCGAATGTCGAGCAGCAGCGTCGTCGGCTCGTGGTTCACGAACGCCGCCATCGCCGTGGTGATCGTCTCCCCCGCGACCGGCGAGGCGAACTCGACGCTCCATCCCTTTTCGCGCCCCAGAATGTCGAGCGGCCACAACCCCTGCACGTCGCTCGACGTGCTCAGCACCGCCTGCGCCCCCAGCAGCCGCGCAACCCGCCCGGCCAGCGCGTTCGCCCCGCCCGCATGGCCCGACAACACGCTCTGCACGAAGCGCCCCGACTCGTCGCAATTGATGACCGCCGGATCGCGCTGCTTGCCCTGCAACACCGGCGCGATCGCGCGCACACAGATGCCGAGCGAGCCTATAAAGAGAAAGGCGTCGAAGCTGCCGAACGAGCGCTGGACAAAGGCGGGCACGCTCTCGATGGATTCGACACCTTCGGAGGCGCGGGACGAGAACAGCTCGCACCCGGCAAAACCGTCGGCCACGAGCAGGCTTTTCAGGGTTTTGCCAAGCGTGATTCCTGTTTCGGTGATGGCGATAATGGCGATTCGTTCGTGCATGGGTTATGGGTTTAGTTTCACCGCCTTCATCACCGTCACGGGGTTGTGGTCGCCGACGGTGAGGCGCAGCGGCTCGGCGAGTTCCATGCCGCAGCGGGCGGCGCTGGCGGCGAAGGCGTTGGCGCTCGACTCGCGGACGGCGTTCATCACCACCCGGCCTCCGGGAGCGAGAGAACGCGCCACCACATCGAACACTTCGTCGAGGCGGTCGCCGTGCCCGCCGATGAAAACCGCATCGACGCTGCTGCCGCAGAGCGCCCGGTGCCCCTGTTCGAGAAAGTCGCCCATCACCTTCGCGATGCCGGGCGCTCCGAAGCGCCGGGCGTTCGTCTCCAGCAGCGCTTCGCACTCGGGGCGCTTCTCGAAGGCCGTCACCGCGAGACTCGGAAACTGGAGGCGTGCTTCGATGGCCACCGACCCGGTGCAGAAGCCCACGTCCCAGAAGGTGCGCGCCCGGCCCAGCTCCAGCGCGGCGAGAACGGCCAGGCGAAAGGGCATTTTGGTAATCATGTTGGGCCGCCCGGCCAGGCCGTCGAACAGGTTTTCGGGAATGCCGAACCGGCGCTTCGGCGGCTCCGTGGCTGCGAGCAAAAGGCAGTTGAGCTTGCCGAATTGCATCCCGGCGGCTTCCTCCAACGTGCAGTGCCTCACCCGCTCTTCGCTGCCGCCAAGCGCTTCGCCGACCATCATCCGGTAGCCCGAATAGCCGAAATCGAGCAGCCGCCGCGCTACCTCCGGCGGGGTTTTTCGGGCGTCGGTCAGCACACCGATGAGCCACTCTCCGGCGATCAGGGCGCTGTCCAGCTCCTCCCAGCTTCGCCCGGTGAGCGAGGCGTGGCGCATCGACTGGTACGGCATCAGGCAGCGCTGCGCGAGCATCTGGAGCGAGTGGAACGCCGGAAAGCTCCGCATCGACGCGCCGGGAAAGCGCTTCCGCAAGGTCGCGCCGAAGCCGTAAAAAAACGGGTCGCCGGAGGCGAACACCACCACAGGCCCGTCCGCCCCGGCAAGTTGCGACAGCACGCCCTCGATCGGCGGCGCGATGGTGATCCAGCAGTGTCCGGCGGGAAGCAGCCCGCCGACGATCTCGCGGTGGCGCTTACCGCCCGCGAAGATGCGGGCCGCGCCAATCGCCTCGATGGCGACGAAATCGAGATGCGGCTCCGCGCTGTCGCTGAGGCCGACGAGCGTGAAGCGCTCAGACATCGCGCCCCGGATTCATCGCCGACGCCTCGTCGAGGCTGAAAGCCGCGTTGACGATGGTGGCGGCGATGGCGCTGCCTCCCTTGCGCCCCTCGATGATGGCAATCGGCGTCGCGCCCGCCGCCGCCTTGAGCCGGTGCTTCGACTCGACCACGTTCACGAAACCCACCGGAGCGCCGATCACACCCATCGGCGCAAAGCCGCCGCGATGCAACAGCGACGCCAGCTCCAAGAGCGCCGTCGGGGCGTTGCCGACGACGAAGAGCGCGTCGGGATGCTCCCCGGCGGCAAGCCGCATCCCGGCCTGGCTGCGCGTGAGGCCCGCGCTTTTGGCCAGCTCCGCCACGCGCGGATCGTGCAGGTAGCAGTGCACGGCGATGCCGTAGCGATCCAGCGCCGCCTTGCGCAGGCCGGACTGCACCATCGTCACGTCGGTGACAATCGTCGCGCCACCGGCGGTCAGCGCCTCGTGCCAGCGCTGGATCGCGCCGGGCGAGGCGTGGAACAGCTCCTGCATCTCGAAATCGGCGGTGGTGTGAATCGCGTGCATGACCGCCCAGCGCTCGTCGGTCGGGCGACCGTCCGGCTTCATCAGCCTGGCGATGGTGCGAAAGCTGCCGCTCATGATCGACTGACCGACCGGTGTCGATCCATCTTCCGCGTCACGGCTGAAATAGCCCCTCGGCGTAATCATCCGCTCGCCGGAGAAAAAGGTGGTCGAGTTGCCCACCAGCATCACGGTGAACATGTCGAGCGAGTCGGGATCGAACTCCGCGAGCGTCGTCAGCACAACCGACTCGTCGCTGCGCGAAACGTTGCGGACGATGCCCACCGGCGTCGAGGGCGAGCGGTGGCGCAGGAACAGCTCGCGGAAGCGGTAAATCTGCCAGTAGCGGTCGCGGCTGCGGGGGTTGTAGAGCGCCGTCACGAAATCCGCCGAGGCCGCCGCCCCGATCCGCTTTTCGATCACCTCCCACGGCGTCATCAGGTCGGAAAGCGAAATGGCGCAGAAGTCGTGGCTCACCGGAGCGCCGAGCCGCGCGGCGGCGGCCTGGAAGGCGCTGATGCCCGCCAGCACCTCGACCTCGACGCCGGGCCAGCGCCCGCTCGCGTGCAGTTCGAGAATGAGCGAGGCCATGCCGTAGATGCCCGCGTCGCCGGAGCTGACGACAACGATGCGACGCCCTTCGGCGGCCAGCGCGAACGCCTCTTCGGCCCGCTGCATCTCGCCGGTCATGCCGGTTGAAACGGTCTGGACGGAGTCCGGAATCAGGTGCGCGATGCTTTTGAGATAGCCGGTGTAGCCGACAACGGCGTCGGCGGCGCGGATCGCTTCGAGCACCTGCGGGGTCATCATCGAGTCGCTGCCGGGGCCGAGGCCCGCGACGGTAATCCTGCCGTTCATGATGCAAAGGGCGAAAGGGTTGAGTGCCGGCAGTGCGGTGAGCAGACCAGCAGCGAAAAGTAGGGAATGGCGCGATCCCGCAGGGCGTCGATCTCCATCGTGATGAACTCGCCCGCCATGCCCACCTTTTCGGCGTAGAGAAAGGGTTTGGCGTACCGTTCGAGAAATCCGGCCAGTTCATCTCTGACCGTCGAGAGCTTCATCACCACCACCGTGCTGTGCGAGGCAAGGGCGCGTTCGAGTTCGCCGATCTCGTCGATCTGCGCCAGCACGAGCACGCTGTCGCTCTGCAACGCGAGCGGCATTCCGGCAGCCGACCCGGCGGCGATGAAGGCCGGAATGCCGGGCGTCATCGAGCAGTCGAGGCCGTCCCGCCGCGCCCGCTCGACGATGGCCGACGCGGTGCTGTAAAAGCCGCCGTCGCCGACGCTCACCACCGCCACCCGGCGACCTGCCCGCACATCCTCCGCCATCGCGGCGTAGTTGGCCGCGTAGCTCGCCTCGGCAGCCCCGCGCGAACGCGACATCGGCACCAGCATCCCGCGCAGTTTCGACGGATCGAGATCGTACGCTTCGAGAATATCGAGCGCCACGCTCGTCACCGCGCCCGAAGCGCTGACCGTGCCGGGATAGTAGATCGCCTCCGCCTCGCGAAGCTCCGAAAGCGCCCTGACGGTGATGAGGTCGGGATCGCCCGGCCCCAGCGAAACGCTGATGAGAGAGCCTTGTTTTTCCATTGATTGCAAACGATTGTCAGTAACAGTGCCATCACTCCTTTCCTCTGTCATTCTGAGTCCGACACAGTCGGGCGAAGAATCCAGTTTTATTGCAAATCCCGCTGGATTCTTCGCTTCGCTCAGAATGACAAAAACCTTAAGTCCAGAAAAACTGATCGATAAAAACCTTTCCAGACAATTCCCCACCCCCGACCCTCACGACAACAGGTCGATGCCGTGGTCTTCGGCGGTTTCGAGAATCCGGCGGGCGAAGATCGCGGCGAAGCGGTCGTCCGAACCGAGGCCCTCCATGCGCGTCTCGACCTGGCATCCCGCCGCCTCGAACGCCCCCTTCCACGAACCGGGGTCATCGTTGGCGATGTCGTTGTGCGCGTGGTCGCCCGCCGTAATCATGAAGGGGCGCAGCAGCACCGCCTTGCGTCCGCTGCCCGTCACCCCGGCGACGATCTCCTCCACGCCGGGCCGCCCCTCGACCATGCCGATGTGAATCTGTACGCCCGGATAGCGGCTGCGCATCACCTGGCATGTTTCGTGAAATGCTCCCGACGAAAAGAAATCGTTGCCGTGCGCCACATAAACCAGCGCCGCGTCGAGCTGGCGGGCGCGTTCGACATCGTCGTCGAACAGCCCGGCGACCTCCCCGATGTCCTCCGAGTAGTCGTGCTCCACGCCACAGGTGCCAAGCGCCGGGCGCGACAGCACCACCTTCTCGAAGGGCGACCAGACCCGCTTGATGGTGCGGATCGACTGGAGCGCCGACACGCAGGATTTCAGATCCTCGAACTGCTCGCCGTGGTACATGTGCGTCGGCTGCACGATGACCGTCCGGTAGTTGCCGTCCTGCAAATTGCCGATCGCGCCGAGGAACCCCTGCACGTTCAGGAACTCGTCCGCCACCCCCTCGTCGAGCCACTTCCGGGGATCGCGACGCCGCGCCGACCAGATGTTGCGCACCATGTTCGAGGTGAAGCAGTGCCGCACTTCGATGCCCGGAATCCGCGCCCGCACCTGCCGCCGGATGTTCTCCAGCGAGGTCAGCGCCGACGGATACGTGGTGCCGAAATGGGCCAGCAGAATCGCCTTCTTGTTGATCTGCGAACGCTTTTTGTGTTTACTCATGACTGTTCATTGTGACATGACTGTTCATTGTGATTTCGACCGGACGGATATTGTTCCCCGCACTCTTCCGGCACGGCGTGTTCGCCGATGATGAACACCACCGGCAGAGGTAATTCGCGCTCGCGAATTTGCCGGACAATCGTGCCGAGCGTAGCCGCAACCAGCGCCTGATCGCTCCGCGAGACGCGCGAGACCGCGCACGCCGGTAGCTCCGGCGACAGGCCGGACTCGATGAAGCGCCCGACGATCCTGTCGAGATGCTCGAAGCCCATGTACATCACCAGCGGCGTGCCCGCACGGTCAGCAACTCCGGATCGACCGGCCCGGCCCCGACCAGCCAAACCTTGCCACTATGCTCCATTGATCTCCCGCTCCTTTTTCATCGACTTCAGAATCTTTCTGGCCGCGCTGATCGTCATGGCCGTGCCGGGCAGATCGAAGCCATCCTTTGTCGCCAGAATCTCGATCAGATGCGCGATGCGCGGCAAGCGAAGCCCGGCCTGCCGCACGAGATCGCGATGCTCGAACATCGAAGCGACCTCGCCCTCGAAGAGCACACGGCCCCGATCTATCACGCAGGCCCGGTCGCAGAAGAGCGGCACCATCTCGATGTCGTGCGTGGCGACCACCACCGTCATGCCGGAGGAGCGCTGCAACTCGCGGATGAAGCGCATGATCTCGTCCGCGCCCTTCGGATCGAGGCCCGCCGTCGGCTCGTCGAGCAAGAGCACCGACGGCTCCATCGCGAGCACCCCGGCCAGCGCCACCCGCTTCTTTTGCCCGAAGCTGAGGTGGTGCACCGGCTTGCGAGCCAGCGCCGTGATGCCGACAAGCTCCATCGCCGCCTCGATCCGCCGCCGTGCCTCCGGCTCCGGCAGGCCGAGATTGCAGAGACCGAAGGAGATGTCTTCGTAAACGCTCGACGCGAAAAGCTGCGCGTCGGGGTTCTGGAAGACGATGCCGACCTCCTGCCGCAACGATTTCAAACCCTTGGCGGAGTAGTCGAGCGGCTGATCGCCCAGCAGCACCCGGCCCGAACGCGGCTTCAGGATGCCGTTGAAGCTGAGCAGGAGCGAAGACTTGCCCGCGCCGTTGCCGCCGAGCAGCGCCGTCACCTCGCCCGCGCGGATCGAAAGATCGAGGCCGTCGAGCGCCACCGTGCCATCCGGCCAGACGCACCGGAGCGCCTCCGTGCGAAGCATGTTCGGCGACGCCATCAGAAGAGCCTCCCGAAGTGCGTTGCGATGGCGGCGGAAAGCAACGCCACCTCCAGCAGCGCGAGACCCGCAAGCGACGGCTGCCGCGCTCCGCTCGACGGAGTCAGCACGCGGATCGAGCCGTCGTAGCCCCGGCACTCCATCGCCACGTACACCTCCTCGGCTCGCCGGGCCGAAAAGAGAAACAGATTCGAGGCGAGCGCGGAGAGCGCGCGATAGGACGAGGCGGCTCCGGTATAGCCGAGCCGCGAGCGCTGCGCGGTGGCCATCTCCGAAGCTGTTCCGAAGAGCAGGAACACAAAGCGATAGACGAGCAGCGTCATCTCGACAAGCAGCGGCGGGAGGCCGACGAAGGCCATCGCCCGCCCGAGATCGGCGACCGGCGTCGTAAAGGCGACAAAGTAGAGGCACGAGACCGACGCGAGCGCCCTGAAACAGAGATGCGTCGCCATCGCAAGTCCGGCGAAACTCACGCCAAGATGCGCTCCGCCGACCGACACGGAGACGATGAATGCCCCCGGAGAAGCGGACGCATCCACGGCCACCGCCGCCGTGCCGATCACCAAAAATCCCGCCGGAAGCAGCAACCAGCGGAGGTAGTCGGCGGGATGAACGCCCCCTTTCAGCATGAGCGACGCGCTCATCAGGCCGAACACAAGCAGCGAGAACAGCACGGAGTCCGCCCACAGCACCATCGCGATGGGCGGCAGCGCGAAGAGCAGCTTGAAGCCCGGCGCGACATCGCGCAGGCGGGATCGCGCGGCATGTTCGTCGAGCGTCATCACGGCTGCCCCGCACCGGCGGATTCATGCTTGCCCCGCAGAAATCCGAGGCCGTAGCCCAGCACGCCCGCGCCGAGCGCCGCCTGCAAAGCAAAGAGCAGGCTCTCGACCTCGCCGCCCGGCGGCTCCCAGAAGGGCGCGAACCACGGCTTGTACTCCGGATGCAGTTGCGTGATCGCCTCCTCGGCCTGGCCATCCGCGCCGCCGAATTCGGCATGTTTGAGCGTCATCAGCGGCACGACCGCCAGCGCAATCACCAGCGCCACGAGCAGGAGATTTTTCAGGATCGAGCGTTTCATCACTTCACCTCCCCGGAAAGCGTTGCGCCGCCAAACATGGGTTCACCGGCATAGGAGCGGATGGCATTATAGACCATCACCGTCAGAATGCCCTCGCTCACGGCAAGCGGCACCTGCGTCACGGCGAAGATGCCGAGGAACTTGACCATCGCCGCGGCAAACCCGCCGGTCGTCGAAGGAAAAGCCGCGGCGAGCTGGAGCGAGGTGACGACGTAGGTCACCAGATCGCCGAGCGCCGCGCCGAGAAAGACCGCCATTGAGCGCGGAGCCTTCATGCCGTCGGCGAGCTTGTAGATGCCGTAAGAAACGAACGGCCCGGCAATACCCATCGAAAAGAGGTTCGCACCAAGCGTGGTGAGTCCGCCGTGAGCCAGCAGCAGCGCCTGGAAGAGCAGCACGATCGCGCCAAGCACGCTCATCACCGACGGACCGAACATGATCGCGCCAAGCCCGACGCCGGTCGGGTGCGAGCAGCTCCCGGTCACGGAGGGAATCTTGAGCGACGAAATCACGAACGCGAACGCCCCCGCCATCGCCAAAAGCAGCTTCATGCGCGGATTGTCGGCCACGATCTTGCGCATCGACCGGAAGCCGAGCACGAAAAAGGGCAGCGACACCGCCGTCCAGAACAGGCTCCACGAAGGGGGCAGGAACCCCTCCATGATGTGCATCGCAAATGCATCGCCACTGCCGAGCGCAAGAATGGCCGCAGTCATCGAAGGCACGGCGATAAATCGGAATTTCATGGTTTTCATCGTTCCCCCTTTAATTGAATCGCACGGCCACGCCCAGCAGCACAGCCGTATCTGGTTCGGCATCGTTCAGACCGCCCTTGATGCCAAGATCGAAATCGAAATCTTCGGTGACGCTGTAGATCAGGCCGCCAACCAGAAATGCGGGATGCGTTCGCGACCCTCTCTCTTCGGCTGTTTCGATGCCGATGTCGGCCACCGCCCTGAGCTTGTCCGAAACCGCATATTCGCCCGCGAGGGATGCGTTCCAGATATCCTTGTTGCAGCTCGAAGAATCCTCGTCGAGTTCGTAAGCGTTGCGATGGTAGCCTGCATTGGCATGGAGCGTCAGCGGGCCGAACTCTTTCGTGGCGATCAGCACCGCGCCGCCACTCACCCGGCCAGCGCCGAGGCCTTTGTCGGCGTCACCGGTCGGCAGGGAGATACCGGGCTTCAGGGCAAGGCTGAAGCCGTTCTTTTCGTTTTCGCAGAACCGCCACTTGAGTTCGAGCGTCATATCACCGATGCCGCTTTCATCAGCGGTAACCAGTTGATTTTCGTTCACCTGATACCACAGGTACGGCAAACCGGCAACGATGTCGATGCCTTCCGATATACCGTAGGAAACCACCATCGCAGCCTCGGTTTCGCGCTCTTTTATCCTGATTCCGCCGTCGTTTTCACGGTTGGAGGAAAATCCGGTCGTGCATTCGACCTGCCAGCCGCCAGCGCCCTGGGTGCCGGTATCGTCAGTAACGAGCGGATGGGCCGCGTAAGCCGGAGCGGCGCAGCACAGCAAAGCTGCCGCCATAACATATTTTTTCATGATCACTTGTTTTATTGTTTCAGTTCAATTGCCAGCACGGAATGGCGGTCAGCGGATGACCGGCGACGGTAAAACCGTCACAGCCTGAACGGCACTGATAACAGGTGACGATGAACGGGTCATGCCCTTGAGGAGAGCGTTGACCGGATTGACGTGAAAAAAGCGGAAAATGGCCGATGAGATGAGTGCGGCAGGATCGATGGGGGTCGATGGAAAACAGCACGGATCGCGCCGGGACGCCAAACGGCGCGCGGAACAGATCGTGATAGACAGGAGGAACGAATCGACTGAGAAGCGAGCGGAACAGTCGGCTGCGCATCGACCAGATCGATGCCCGAACCCAGCCTGTTCCGAAAAGCGGAACGGAGGTGTGTTTCATGGTAGTATGTTGCTTTATTCCCGAAGCCAAAAAATATGAGGCAGGTCTTCTGACTTTCCCGGATTCTGCCGGCCTTCCCATCCCTGAACAGGACAGTGGCATTGTCGGCGAATCTTGTCGCCAGCCTTGCGGCCAGCGCGGGATTACAGCAGCGGGTACTGTTCCGGACTCTCACCGGATTCCCTTTTAAGCCCGTATGTCTCCATGACGGGCACCACATAATCGGATGAAGTATAAGAAAAAGGAGGGTCTGGGCAAATGCCGGACGAATTTTTTTTCAGCCCGAACAGGATGAATCCCTTACACCACCTCCTCCGCTATCTGGCAAGGTCATCGAACTCCTCCACGATTATCAGAACGGGCCACGGCATCGACCTCATGGTCATGGGAGCCTACGGCCACCCGAAAAGCCGCCAGTTTTTTATGAGTGGCAAAACGACGAAGATGATTGGTTCGAGTAAGTGAGATTGACTGCTTTTCGTGGAAACCGCTCCTCGCTCTGATTGAAAAAACGATCTGCACCCGAACCTCCGGGCGCATTCAGAGGTTAAGATGCTCATCGACGGACGGTGAACATGATTCCGTCCACTTCACCGAATAGGAGCACTCACCATGTCAGACAACGCAACCGATCGATTTTTTGGATATCTGAACTGGCTTTTCAATCCATTCCATGGGTTGAAGACAACAGAAGTCTATGACTTGATTGGCACCTCTTCTCTTACCGAGAATGCGCTTTATCTGAATCTTGGCTATTGGCGGGATGCAGATACCATTGATGAAGCCAGTGAAGAGCTTGCGCTTCTGGTGGCGAAAAGAGGCGGCATGGCTCCAGGCGATACCGTCCTGGATTGCGGGTATGGTTTTGGCGATCAGGATATCCTGTGGGCCGGGAAAATGAAACCCGAAAAAATCATCGGGCTGAACATTACGACTTCTCAGGTTGAACGCGCCCGGATGAAAGTTGCCGATGCGGGTCTCGAGAAATCAATCGATTTAAGAGAAGGTTCGGCAACAGCGATGCCCATTGAAAATGAGTCCATTGATCTGGTTG